>Ga0209599_10000083_pt1 | contig 68923 bp, 74 predicted proteins | sample Shrwel_input2_FT_FD_187534 | JGI IMG/M metagenome (GOLD analysis project Ga0209599, IMG submission 187534) | Subsurface microbial communities from deep shales in Ohio, USA - Utica-3 well 1 S input2 FT (SPAdes) (version 2) ...
AAATAGAAGAAGAAATTATTGAAGTAGGTAAACGTACCGTTATCGACTTAGGAATTCATGGGTTACACCCAGAATTAATCAAAGTAATTGGCCGTATGAAATATCGTTCTTCTTACGGACAAAACTTATTACAACACTCTAGGGAAGTGGCCAAACTTTGTGGTATCATGGCAGCCGAACTAGGATTGAATGTAAAACTAGCTAAAAGAGCCGGTTTATTACACGATATTGGTAAAGTGCCCGATACAGAAAGTGACTTACCACACGCTTTATTAGGAATGCAATGGGCTGAGAAATATGGTGAGAAAGAAGAAGTTTGCAACGCTATTGGAGCCCACCACGACGAGATTGAAATGAAATCTTTGATTTCACCTATTATTCAGGTATGTGATGCCATTTCAGGTGCTAGACCTGGCGCTAGACGTCAAGTATTGGATTCTTACATTCAACGATTAAAAGACCTTGAAGAAATTGCTTACGGATTTGGCGGGGTAAAAAGTGCTTATGCTATTCAGGCAGGACGTGAACTACGTGTTATTGTAGAAAGCGAAAAAGTAACCGATGACATGGCATCAAAATTATCGTTTGATATTTCTCATAAAATTCAAACAGAAATGACCTATCCAGGTCAGGTAAAAATTACCGTAATTAGAGAAACTAGAGCGGTTAATATTGCCAAATAAGTTTTTTATTTAAAAAATACAAAATGCCACTCAAAATTTGAGTGGCATTTTTTTTGAACCTTGCTTTAATTACAATTTGATTAATTACTATTTCAATTTTGAAGAGTAATAAATTCGGACCAAGAAGAAACATGGTATTTCAAATTATTTTTAAGAATTACAATTTCACACTTCGCAATCGCAATGCATTTCCAATAACAGATACCGAACTAAACGACATGGCTAAAGCCGCAATCATTGGGGACAATAAAACTCCGAAAAACGGATACAAAACTCCGGCGGCAATTGGAACTCCCAGTATATTATAGAAAAAAGCAAAAAATAGGTTTTGCTTGATATTTTTCATTACAGCATGGCTCAAATTCTTAGCTTTTACAATGCCTTGTAAATCGCCTTTTACTAATGTAATTTTGGCACTTTCTATAGCCACATCGGTTCCGGTTCCCATGGCGATTCCGATATTGGCTTGTGCCAATGCGGGTGCGTCATTTATACCATCACCAGCCATAGCCACAACTTTACCTTCAGCTTGTAATCTTTTAATTTCGTTGAGTTTGTCTTCTGGTAAACAACCAGCCTTAAACGAAGTTAAACTCAATCCATCAGCAACCGATTTGGCAGTGTTTTCATTATCTCCTGTAAGCATAACTACTTCAACACCTTGTCGCATTAACTCTTTTATAGCCGTTGCACTCGACTCTTTAACAGCATCAAAAATAGACACATAACCTACCGCAATGCCATCAACAGCAATATAAGATACTGTCTTACCTAATTTTTGCTCGGCTATAATTCTACTTTCTAAATCAGAAACAACAGATGCATTGGCTTCTTTCATTAGTTTTTTATTTCCTAATGCCACTTGTGTATTGCCGACCGTTCCTGTAACTCCTTTTCCTGCAACCGCTTCAAAATTTTTAACTTCTATTAAAGAAATAGATTTTGCTTTGGCATAACTTACTACTGCTTGTGCTAATGGATGTTCGCTGTATTGATTTACAGATGCAATATTTTGTAACAAATCATTCTCGTCCCCCTCAATTGCATAAATTTTTTCGACGGATGGCTTTCCTTCGGTGATGGTTCCTGTTTTATCTGTAATAAGCACATTAATCCTATTCAACTGTTCTAAAGCTTCAGCATTTTTGATCAAAACGCCAGACTGGGCTCCTTTACCCACGCCCACCATTACTGACATAGGAGTTGCCAAACCTAAAGCACAAGGACACGCAATAATTAAAACAGCAATCATATTGATGAATCCGTAAACCAAAGCGGGATCTGGACCAAATTTCGCCCAAATAAAAAAGGTAATTACTGAAATGACCACTACAATGGGTACAAAATATTTGGCAATACTATCGGCTAATTTCTGAATGGGCGCTCTTGAACGTGACGCATCATTAACCATTTGGACAATTTGTGAGAGCAAAGTTTCAGATCCGACTTTTTCAGCGACCATTACAAAAGATTTATTCCCGTTAATCGTTCCCGCCATAACCTTATCATCTTTCTTTTTATCGATAGGAATTGGCTCTCCGGTAATCATTGCCTCATCGATACTGGTTTCACCATCGGCTATTTTTCCGTCTACTGGAATTTTATCTCCTGGTTTTACCCGTAACAAATCGCCTTTTTTGATATCGTGAATTGAAATCACTGTATCCTTTCCTTCCTCCACTAAAGTAGCTTCTGTTGGTGCTAATTTCAACAATTCTTTGATAGCTCCACTAGTTTGACTATGGGCTCTAGCTTCCAACAATTGTCCTAACAAAACCAAGGTTAGAATGACGGTAGTTGCTTCAAAATAAAGATGAATCGTACCGTGTTCGGTTTTAAATTCGTTTGGAAAAATATTGGGGAAAAACAAGCCAACCAAACTAAACAGAAAGGCCGCACCGGCTCCGATTCCGATCAGCGTAAACATATTCAAATTCCATGTAACAATTGATTTCCAAGCGCGAACAAAAAACATCCAACAAGCATAGAAAACGACTGGAAGAGACAAAAATAATTGTACCCAATTCCATTTTGAGGCGGTCATTAGCTTCAATAATGGATTATTGTGTGCCATTTCTATCATCGCGATCAAAAATATTGGAACTGTAAAAGCTACTGCAATTTTCATCTTTTTTACCAAATCTTTATATGTCTTTTGGTCTTCACCATCAGCAGGTGCCACGGGAACCAAATCCATTCCACAGATTGGACATGAGCCTGGAGTTTCACTTATTACTTCAGGATGCATTGGACAAGTATAGAGTGACTTGTTTACCGTTAATTCGGGTGCTTTGACTAAATCCATTCCGCATACCGGACAATCGCCTGCTTTGTCATAGACTTTTTCGCCTTCACAATGCATTGGACAATAGTATTTACCACTCGCATTAATTGGTACTTTAACTTCCTTTTTATCGTCTTGAGAACGTATTGAACAACAGGATTTTGGAGTAGCTTCAGTCGTTGCATTTTCATCGAAAATCTTGACATTGCTCATCGTTATAGTGTATTCCCCAAGTGTATTTAAAACGTCTTGTAAATGGGCAATCGGAATGTGCTTTTCCATAGTTATAGTGACTATTGGAGGGCTCAATAAAACTTTAGCTTCAACGCCATCGATTGCATTTAACGCTTTTTCGATTTTGGTGCGACAACCATCGCAAGTCATTCCGGTAATCTTGTATGTATGTATCATTTTGTTACTATTTAAATACAAATTTCCAATTTACCTTTTTTTAAAAGTTGCATAATTTTGGGTTTAATTTGCAAGATTTAGAGATCTTCTATTTGCTTTCTTTTAATTGCTTTCAAATCCTTAAAATAAGTTGGTGTAAAGCCAGTCACTTTTTTAAATTGATTACTCAAATGCGATACGCTACTATAGTTTAACAAATCGGCTATTTCACTTAAAGACAATTCATCATAAACAATTAGTTCTTTTACTTTTTCAATTTTTTGATTGATAAAGTATTTTTCAATAGTTGTATTTTCAATTTCTGAAAAGAGATTACTCAAAGTATTATAATCTTGATGTAGTTGTTGTGAGAGGTAATCCGAAAGATTACTTTTCAAATCATTGTTTTTATTCTGAACCAAATCGATAATGATGGTTTTAATTTTATCGATGGTTTTACTTTTTTTATCGTCAATTAAATCAAAACCAATAGCGCGAAGGTTTTTCAGCAGTTCTTGCTTTTGAACTTCCTGAATGTCATTTTTTAATTCTACTTCTCCCAATTCAACCGCAACTGGGTTAATTCCAATATTTTCAAATACAGATTTTACCACCATTTTACAGCGACTGCACACCATGTTTTTAACATAAAGTTTCATAATTAACATCGATTGGAGCATACAAACCAACGCTGTCCTGCTTTAACAAGGTTCATTTGTGTTTTTTGTATAAAATAAGCATTTCTTGTGCACTTCATTCTTTTCAGAAACCAGTTCGGTCAATTTCATTCCGCACTTTAAGCATTCATCATTTTCTTTTGTCTGTATTTTAAGGTGCAATGGACAAGCTAGGTTTTTCATATTAACTATTTTCTATTAAACCAATGCACCTCATAAAAATACAAAATACTCATGAGGAAGTATTTTAAATTCCTACATTTTTATTATTCGTAACAACTAGGCAAATAAAATCGTGAAGAATGTTAAAAAATATTCAGCAGAAGAAACTATAGGCTTTACAAGACATCGCTTATATATCAATACTCTTTAAGGAATTACAAAAGCGAAATACAAACCACAAAAAAACCCTAACTACTTGATTAGTTAGGGTTTTTTTTCTAGTAGCGAGGACGGGAGTTGAACCCGTGACCTCAGGGTTATGAATTTTGCAGTCAGTAAATTTTCAACGTATTTACTAGGCTTACAAGTCCAAAAATGACATGTTTTTTATTAAATCGTGTTCAATTTTGTGTTCAAGATTAGAACTTGATTAATAATATTTTTTCTTTATGTAAAAATACACATTTCAAAGTAATTAATCCAATTAAAAAAATAAGTGCTTTTGAATCAGACTATTTTTTAATAATTTGTCATTATAACATACTAAATTCACGACCTTTTTTTACTCTTATCAATTCTTGATCACAAACCAACTACCTCTTAACTTTATTTATTTATATGTAATTGTGTATTTATGCGCTTATGTACATTCAAAATTTGCTTTTAAAAAAACAAATAAAAGCAAATCAAATTGTTTGAATATTTTGTTAACTATTGCTATATAATTATCTTGTGAGCAAAATTTAAATAATGGATTACAAACTACTTAATACTCAAAAAAAAGAACTCACTGATTATATTAACATCAAAATAAAGTATGGAAATAAAATTGATGAAAATGGAAAAGTAAAATTCTTAGAAATTGATTTCAAATCAATTTTATCAATAATTTTTGGGTTACAGCTTCATTTATCAGAGTTAGTGAACCAAGATGAACAAGACAATAGCTCTTTTTTTAGTGATAAAAATTATTATTTCAACATTTCCAAAGAATTCGGCAGTCATTTAATAGAGAATTTAGAAGGATTTAACTTAGAATGGTTTAATGAAATTAAAAATCAATCATTTATTTTAAATGGGATTTTAGGTAATGAAAATTTATCAGAGTTTGTTGAAGAAACATTGATTAATCAAATGAATATAAGACAATGGGAATTTGGGAAGTTCTTCTTTGATAAAATATCTGCTAGATTTACAATGAACAACAAAAAATGGCTATCTGTTGAAAAACAAATTTCAAGATTACTAAAAAAAGATAATGATTACTGGACTAATCTATCAAAAAAAATAAATGAATTAAAAAGTCAAATTGAATACCACGAAGCAATGCTACTTTATTTTTTAATTAAGAATGAAGTTTTAAAAAATGAAATGAATATGTTAGATTACTTCTTAGTAGCATCATATGCAATGAATAAAATGCATAATATTTCACTGAGAGAAAAACAAATAGTGAATGCATTTGATGAATTATTATCATTAAAATGGGGGCAAAACAGAGGCATGGGAGGACCTAAAAGATAATTTATGAAAACAAATATTGAAGAAACAATACTCTTTCTAAAACGTAATGACATTCTCATAACCGAATTGATAATAAAAGGAGCAAAATTTGAAACAAAGCAATTAGAAGCTTTACATTATTTACTGCAAGGTTTTAATGATAAGTCTGAGGAGGTGAAAATTTTTTTTAAATATAAGTCATCAAGACGTAGAGCATTGATTGTATTACTAGAAGAAAACTTTTTCAATGTTGATGAATACGGTAAAATTGATTTAAATAAGTATGAAAAAAAAGCTCGACAACGATTTAGCATAGGTCAGTCATCAAAAAACGATTTAGATACTCCAACAAAGATTCATCCTAAGAATCCTTGTAAATATTTTAAAGATGATGGAATGTCATTTAAAAAGCGTCATTACAAAGATGCTTTAAAAAAAATACTTGAAACCCCATTTCATTTTTTTGAAAATGAAGAACCAATAAATAGTCTAACAAAAACACTTAATAAATTTCATTTAGATGATTGTTAATTTAACGTAATAATATTTCTAAATACGTAATCCTTTCCATGCTAAAAGAATCAAAACATCTTTATGGAAATATAGGAAAAACAGAAAAAATTTTCCTCATACAAGACTTAAACAATAATTAAAACTTGATTAAACCTCCTTCAAACAAATTATTTGAAGAAGGTTTTTTTATTTTATTTCCCCTTTAATTGTAAATTATTATTTATAGGTTGTCATGAAGCAAGCCATGTTTTTGATAACAAAAACCTCCCTTTGGTCGCATGGCTTGGCAGGGTTACACCCCACACCCCTTTTTAAATTTCTATAAGGCAAACCAAAATTTGTTACTGTTTTTTCAAGTAATAATTTCAAAATGGTTATTACTTTTTTTAAATAAAATCCAAATTTTACCGTAAGCTTTTATCTCTTACGGTAAGACTTTTATTCTCTTTTCTGGTCATTTAAATTTGTCCTCAAGTTAACTGTAAATCGAATTTTTATAAAAGCTCTGATTTCAATTTAAAACATAAAAAATGGCTCGCCCAAGGAAATCATTTAATGAATTAAAGATGTTACAAATAAACATACGTGTAACTCTTGAAGAACAAATACAACTTGAAGGAGCAGCTAAAACCTATGGATTAAATGTGGTTGAGTTCATTAGACGAAAAGCTTTACAACAACAGTTGCCAAAGTTTACAATGTCGAGTTTAGAAAGAGATTTACTAATTGAACTTTCTCGGATTGGAAATAATATTAATCAGATGACTAAAAAAGCCAATCAAGGTAATTCAAATCTAAAAGGATTAGAAAATGAATTATTGGATTTGACAAAGAGCTTAAACGAAATTAAAAATGAATTGTTGAGATGATTGGAAAACAAATAATCGGAAAAGATTTTTATGGTGTCCTAATGTACAATCAGAAAAAAGTCAATAAAGGTGAAGCTATTGTTTTACATACAAATTTGTCATCAGATTCGGTTGTAATGCAAACACAGGAACTCAATATAGTAAGACAATTAAAACCAAATCTATCTAAAGCAGTTTATCACGTCTCTTTAAATTTACCCTATAGTGATTCAAATAAATTAACCAATGAAGAATTTACAGAATTAGCGACCGATTATTTAGAAGGAATGAATTTTTACGATAATCAATTTATCATTTATAAGCATTTTGACCAAGACCATTCTCATATTCATATAATAGCCAATAGGGTTTGCTTCTCTGGAAATGTTGTTTCTGATAGTCAAGATTATAAACGAAGTGAAACTTTAATTAGACGGCTTGAGAAAAAATTCAATTTAACAGAATTAGTTAGAAAACAAGAATCAAATGTTTTGTCTAAAGGAGAGATTGAGAAATGTCTACGAACCGGAGAAAGTCCTCATAGATTGGAACTTCAAAATATCATTAATGAGTTACTAAAACACAATCTTGAAATGAGTGAGTTCTTAAAACAAATTAAGGGGAAAAATATAGAGGTAAAACTAAACAAAAGCAACACTGGAAAAGTATCTGGAATTTCATTCAAATACAAAAACACTACCTACAAAGGAAGTAAAATACATAGGAATTTATCGTGGAATAATCTAACTAAACAATTAAAAAACAATGAACAAGAGCGAAACCATAATTCTATTTCAACGCTTAATACTGGAAATCGAAAAATTGGAAAAGAAACAAACTCAATTGTCAGAACAATTCCAAGAAACGGGGAAAGCAATATTGAAGAATCAAAAAATAATTTGGGAGAAATTAAAGGAAATAAAATAATCAAAAACACAAAATTTAGATTTAAAAAATAAGTGATTAAAGCTGAAACTGCATACAATGTTATACAAGCCCTTCCCGAAACGGAAGTAGCTCGTCTATACCAAATGCTAGGTATGCAGTTTCCGTTACAATCAAAACAAAACAAATCTAAAAAAAAACCTCTTCTTACGGATGCTGAAGCAACAGAGTATCTATTAAAAAAATTAAAACGATATTAAATATTAGTTTATGATTGTTTTTACTATTTTTACTTTAGAAAATTATTTTTAATCGCGTAAGCTATTAATTAGGTCAAAGAAAACTCGGAATCTTCTTTAGCAACCAAAATTAATAGGCTTACGCCTGTGCAAAATACTTGCGTGGGCGTAGCCTTCTGGTTGTTGGGTCTCCGAGTACCTCTTTGACGGTTGGCTATTGCTTCACGCATTTTTTAAGCACATTATGAAAAATCACACACCTGTTCAAGACAAAGATTTTGAGGTATTTATACCTTTAATCAACCTTTTCCTGTTTAATTCATCTGGGTACCCAAAATTTAAATCAAACTCAGAAAACTTATCTACTTCATATAATCTTGCTCAAGAGTTTGACAAGCAACATCCTATTGAGGAAAATGGTTTTTATCTTAATATTTTATATACTTTTTTGGTTGACTTAGATGATATTCAAAGAAATTCAATTAGTAATATTATTTTAAAAAATGACGGATACTTAGCAGGAATGTCGAGGATTTATGCAATTGACAACGAATGCTTAAATGGAGATTCTGATACTATTTTTGAAGAAAACATTTTACCTGATTTAATCTCATTTAATAAATCAGGAACATTTAATAAAAATATTTTGTTGTACTTAATTTTTCATTTTGAAAATATATTTGATTTCGAATTTTCAAACACCAAGATTATTACAAAGGAACAATACGATAATTTAATCGAACAGCTATGCGCAACTAAGGATTTTAAATATGGATTTAACTTAACAGTTTAATATTATGGAAGAAATTAAAGTGAATGAAAAAAGTGACGTATTAGAATGGTTTTGCAATTTCCGGCCTGATATGTCTGTAAATGAAATTTTTATTGAAAATTTATACAATCAATTTTTGGAATTAGGAGAGAATTTATCTCTTGATGAAAGAAATTCTTTTTATGCTTACGTTGTTTCAAATTATAGGTCAAAAACAATCGATTTTATTTATTCCACACTAGAAGAAAATTGGAATGAAATATTTGAAAGTTGGGAAGAACAAGATAAAGTGGTTTTTCACATTAAGAACTTGAATGAAATAATTGATTCTGAAGATCCACTTGAAAACCAAGAAAAATATCCCCATTTAGAGTTTAATGATGACAACATTAATGAAATTTATTTAAAATTAATTGAGGGATATATGTTGAAGCAAATAGCAAATTAATATTACTAATTAATATTATTCGTTTACAAATATCTTTGCTTTTGTAAACGAGTAATATGTTTTCTTGTTTTATGAAAGCCTAAAATATCTAGTTTAAAAATGTTGCTCCTATCATATTTCTTTGTAAAGAACTAATGAAAGATTAAAAACAAATTTACCTTTGTGCCCAAATTTTCAAAAATGATTGCTTTACAAACCAGAACTTCTTGGGATACTTCTGTAAAACATTATATACGCAACGGACTTTATCACAATCTTCCCGATGAAATTAAAACTCAAATTCCTAGAACAAATATTCACAGATGGTCAAAAGAAGATAATCTAAAGTATTTAGGGTGTAATGTTTCAGATTTCATAAATCAGGAGTTAGAACTTATTCGTAAAACCAATCAATCTAGAAATGCCAAACGCATTTTAGAGACTTATTTTAAACTTTCGGAAACCTATCATCACATGACCGCTAGTTTGAACGGAATTCAACAAAAGATTAAGAACAATCAGCAGCTTCTAATTGAAACCATCGAGGAATTGAAACATGATATTCCTGTTGACCAAGTCATTAAAATTTTCAATATTTCAAGGGCCACCTATCAAAACTACAAAACCCTGGTTTTAAATAAATGCAATGCTTCTTATTTTGAGTGGTGTGTAAAACGCTATCCACATCAATTGTTACATAAGGAAGTTTTAAAAATTAAAAACTATTTCGAAAATCCAGCATATCAATATTGGTCTAAATCTTCCTTGTACTATTTGGGTGTACTCAATAAAGATTTTAGTTTTTGTCTAGCTACTTTTATAAATATTCGAAATTGTTAGGCTATAAAAGCGGAAGACATGTCTATAAAAAACAAGAGTACAAACCTTTAATTAGTAACAAACCTAACCAAATTTGGTGTGCCGATGTAACCATTCACAAAACCACTGATGGCGTGAAACACTATATCCATTTTTTAATTGATCATTATTCTAAAATGGTTTTAGGATATCAGATAGATTACAAATCGAATCCTAAAATTATTAAGTCATTATTGAAAAATACATTTGAAGAATGTCCTAAATCAGAAACCATTCAATTTGTAACAGATGGCGGAGTAGAAAATGCCAACAAAACGGTTCAAAATTACATCGCAACCACAGCATGTAGAATTATACATACTATTGCCCAAAAGGACATTCCGGAATCAAATTCTTACATAGAAGCGTTTAACAAAGTAATTAAAAACCAATTTTTACGCCCACGTAATCCTGAAAATGGGACTCAGCTAGAAAAGGTATTAAATGAAAGCATATCGGTTTATTGTAACATACGGCCCCAACACAGTTTAGGTGGTAATACTCCGTTTGAAAGCCATAATTGAAAATTTATAGATTTTACACAGTACAAAGTACATTTTACAAAGCAAAAATTACTTCGCAAGACACAAAATGAATTAAATAGATGTAAAAAATGTATAAATTAAACCAAAAATAAAAACCTGCTCATAATATTGGACATATAAGCAGGTTTGGTAATCATGATTTTGTAATCCATACTGGTAAACGGTATAGTTATTTTGCAATTATCTCAATTACAGTTATTGTTCCTTATAAGGAACACGTTTTGGTAAAAATGTTGTAGACGTTGCAGTGCATTTTACGAGAACTTAAATGAACCCGAAAAAGAACTTGATAAGGTGCAAGAAACAAACCAACCTGAAGAAGAAATCCTAATCGATGATTCAAATCAATTAGACAACGATTTATTAAAAGAGAAATTAAAAGAAAAATATGATTCATTTTTTAAAAATAGTAATCAAGAAATGACACTAACATCAACTAAGTATCATATTTTAACCAATAATTATTTCAAGGATAAATTGAAAACTGATGAGGTTAATAATTTAATTCAATATTATAATCGGAATGAATTTGAGCTTTTTTGGAGCGAGGTACAACAATTAAAAGATGATTTACGTGCGTGTGGTCGTCTAAAACATTAAATAACTATGGTAATTTCGAAAGAATTCTATTATTTATTAATTATTAAATCCCGTTCGATCGAACGGGATTCTAATTTTTATTCCGATAATTTTTTCATTATTTCAGTAAATTTCTCCCTATTATCGCTTAATAAATCTCCTCTCAATTTTGAAATAGCTAAATGTATATTGTAAAGTTCATCAAACAATCCTTTAGCAATTCTTTCTTGATGGCCTAATATGAGCTTCGTATATACATCAAAATCAGTAATATCACCAGCTTCTTTAAATGCTGAATTTAATTCGGCTCTAATATGTACTAAATAATCTTCAAATTCTTTTGGTGTCATAATATTATTTTTATTAATTAGTTTCAATTGGGACAATTAATTTATCTTGAATATATATCAAATTAAAGTCTACTCCTCTAGTTGCTGTATTAAAAGCTTCATCTGAATTTTCAAAGGAAGCAAAAATCAATATTTGTGATTCAACATGTTCAGAAATTCTCTTTAAGAAAGCATGAAAATTCCCAATTGCGGCATCTTGTTGTTTTGGCTCATCCATCATAATTAATCTTGGATGATTTCCATCAAATTCAATTGATGTATCCAATAAACTAACTGTATAAGCCCAAATACATCTTATAAAATCACTTCCAGATGAATCAAACCTTATGCTATAATCTTTTGTTTCTTCTCCAAAAGGCTTACTAATAACAGGTAAATAATTTTCTCTTGAAATATGTATAAATTCACTTTGCTGACTGGCATAATTAAATTCTTTTAATAAAGTTTTAAATTGTTTTTCAAGGAATATTAGTTTTTCATCATCATTGATTGAAAAGAAGTTCTTAGGTAATTTACTTTCATCAATTACAACTTTTTTCCATTGCTCCGATAATTCTTTTAATTCTTCAACTAAATGATTGAAATCTTCAAGAAATTTATTGTAAAATTCTATTCGTTTTTTTAAATTAAGTCTATTCTCAATTTCTATAATTGATGGCAATCTCTCATCAGATACCAATTCCTTTTTAATTTGTCTAACATTTGTTCTTGCTTCCGATAATCTTACTCGGTATAAGTCTAATTTCTTTTCTTTTTCACTTATTGTTTTTTCTTGACCTTCGATATAGACAGTGACCATTTTAATTTGTGCATCAATAAAATCGATATTGTCTTCTAATCGCATTGGAACCTGCTCTACTTCCAATGGTAATAAGGAATCCTTAATGTCTTGATTACATGTCGGACATGTTTCATTTGAAGTTTTTAAATTAAATTCAGCACCAAGGTTTTTAACTTTTAATGCTCCTTTATTTTTCCTTAAATCGTCATTGAGTAAGTCTAATTGAGATTTATAGCTACGTAATCGGTCTTTGTCAAAATTTAATTCGGTTGATATTAAGTCAAAATTTAAAGATAGATTATTAATGAAATTATTCAATTTATCGAGTTGATTCTCATCATTTGAAATATTTTGACCAACCGAAAAAACATCTTTATTCTCTGTTAATCTTAATTCTTCAACTTGTAAGTCAATATAATTTGAAATTGAATACTCTTCTTCATCTTTAGTCAAAAGAATATTTATACCTCTATAATCATTAATTATTGCTGGTTTTTGTTCAAGACCTACGATTTTCCCCCCACCTTTTTCTGCAAGTCGAATAAATTGATTATTTAAAGTCGACCACTTATCTTCAATTATTCTTTTATTAAAAGTGATTTGCTGCTTTCTTTTTTTATTTTCAGTAACATCTAATTTCAAAAGAAATTCAATTGCTCTAGCTTCTTTATTTGCCAAACCAAAATGAGGCATTGTTGCAAAAAAATCAGACCACCCTGATTTTTGCTCAATCATAAAAGAAGAAGCAATTTGTTGAATATATAATTTCTTTGAATCACCAGAATTTGTTAAAACGTTAGGCAAATTCCAACCTAAAAAATTTTCTAAGAACAGATGGAAACCATATATCTCATCTGTGGCACCACCTTTGTCGTGAATGTACATTGGCTTAGATTCAGGTAATATTTCTTCTGTATTATCAATTAATTTTCCAAAATAAACATCAACTAATTGTGGTTTTCTGTCTGAATTACTTACAACACTTCTTTTAATAGTAATAATATCATTATTGCTGTTTTCTATTTCTAAATAAACAAAAGATTGCACTACCTTATGGAATGAGTCTTTAGGATATTCTACTTGGTCCCTAAAAACTGATTGCATTGTTTTTTCATTTCTACCACCAATTATCTCTTCAAAACCCAAGCAATAAGATATTGCTTGAAAAAGGCTACTCTTCCCACTAGTGTTGTCAGCTCTAATGATATTAAGCCCACTACTAAACTCATAATTTGAACCAAACAGTCCCGAGTCAGTATTTACTTCAAATTTTATTTTGTTAATTTTTAACATTGAATAATGACCATTTATTTGAAATAGATTTTATTCTATTATCTGTTATTTTCTTTTTCCCTATAAATTTTAAAAAATCAAATTCTTCTTTGAAAACATCTGCTTTTATAATTAACTTGAAAAATTCTTCTCCTTTTTTAGTTAACAGATATTTTCCACTTTCAATAGTACAGATATTCTCTGATACACAAAACAAAAGTGCCCTATTAAGTGCTGGTTCAATTCCCCAGACAGCAATATCTGTATCATAATTATTCTTTATTAATTCTAAAACTTCATCTTTATTTTTATAATCTTTTAATGCCCAGCTTAATAAATGTAGCTTTAATAGGCTTGATTTATTGCCGATGCATGTGATTGATAGTATCATAACTATTTGAGATATCTTGTACATAGGTCTGTAATCAACAGGAATTGAGATAGGTTTTTTAGAAAATTTTAAATCCTTTATTTCAAAATCTTTCATTTTATTCAAAATTTATTGGGCAGCGTAAAATCCAATCAGCTAATACCTGATTGGTTAAATTTATAATCATTTCCTGTTCTAATTTTGGAAAAGAAGTGTTCAATTTAGTTTCAACTAAGTCCCTAAAGCTATAATATAAATCATTCTTATTTTGAACTGGAAACATGCATTTTTCTATAACTTCATCTTCTACTAAACTAACAATTGACATAAATTTTTCATATTCTGTAGGATATTCAGTTTGCCATAATCTCAACAAAATATTGCCCCCTAAAAATGAAGCTATTGTTTTTTCGGTTAAATCATCAACGTTCTTCTCTATATTGGGTGCACTTTTATCAAATCTTGATTGGTGCTTTCTTTGAGCATTTTCGACTAAGTTTATCTTTTTGCCTTTCCATTTTAATTTGTCGTCATCGGATATTTTCTCAGTAGGAGATAAATTTATTTTTTGATTTGTGGCATCTAAAGCTACTGCTAAATGTGGATGAAGAAAACCAATATCCTCAAAGATGACTTCAAAATTATCATTGTCAATTATTGAAAGATTCCAAGATTTCACTTCATCACGTTTAGAAGTACAATGGGCGATAATGTCATTTTTTCCGTAAATAGGTGTTACAAAATACCATTTGTTAATTTTGGTATCACCTAAAAACTTTTTTAATTGACTTTCGTAGGTCTTAAGTTTTTTTAAATCCTTTGTAATTTTATCTCTATGCTTCTCATATAATTCAGAATTTGAGTATGATTCATCTGGACAATAGCATTGAAATGCTTTCCCTTCTCTAGTAAATCCTTCAATTCCATAATCTCCTGGAGTAGCCTTGACTTCTTGATAACCTTCTTCTCTAAAGTTTTGTTTAAAACAAATTTGACTTATTGATTCCCATTTGTCACCATCAAAAGTCCCGTATTCAGTTTTTATCATTTAATCAATCTTAATTTAAAATCTTATTTAATCAATAAAACTTGATTAAAAATGTTATTCGATAGTTAACGCAAACAATATATAACAAAACACACACACCAAACAATCCCTAATTTTAATGATATTTCATCTAACTAAAATTGGTGATGCCTCTTGATTTCTACAAATACAAATAACAGAAAATCAAACATTATGGTTTTACGGGAAACCACAATTTAAAAAACCTAACGACCAGATTTATATCATCCAGTTGTTAGGTTTCTAGTTAATTTCGCTTTTATTAATGATTTCTATGGATTATTGCCCCTTGAAGATTGATTAAGCGTTAGTGGTTCGTTTCAGATTTCGGAACGATTTACATTTAGTCAACTTTTTGAAGAGTTCCCTGCTTTGCTTCTTCATTAAAAGATTCCTTCAAAAGTTCAAAGAATTCAGCATCTGAAGGGTACTTTTTCTTCAGAGCATTAAGTTCTTGGCTAATCTCTTCTTTCTTCAGCAATTTTGATTTCACGAAAAACAAATCATAGTATGCTTCTTGGTCAATAGATTTACTTTTTTCAATAAATTGTTTTATTGATTCAATCGATTGCTTAAAGTTCACATCTCTATTTTTGCTATCAGATTTTGATTCGAAACTCAATGCTTTAAAAAGATAATACTGCATATTCTTTTTATATGATTTAGAAAAATCACTTTCACTCAACGAATTAATGAATTCACTTGCTTTATCATACTGTAATTGAAGTGACAAAATCGATATTTTCATTTCAATTGATTTAGCTTTTGTTTCAGGACAATTTATTGAAAACTCAACTTCTTTTAAAGCATCTGAAAGCAAATTTTGCTTTTTTTCAGAATAAAAAGAATTAACCATTTTAGATGCATTTGCCACATGTGATTTACATTCTTCTGTTCTAGTGACTGTTTGACCATGACAACTATTTAACAAAATTGTTAGAAAAAAAAGTTGGACTGAAACTTTCATTTTATTATTTAAAAATATCATATTATTGTTAATTTACGGTTGGACTTGAAGCTGGATATTTATGTTCATATGTTCTTGGAATTGGAATTGCACCATGAACTGTCACAGGAGTAGTACCACTTCCGTCTTCTTTTGTGTTTTGCCAATTTCCAGAAACATTTACACCTGGGAAAATTTTAACACCTTGTTCTCCAGCAATTTTCCCAGCTGGTATTAATATACTTCCTGAAACTGATGTCGTTCCAGTTTCTTGAACTAAAGGTTTAGAACCATCAGGTGCTTGGAGAGGTGTACTATAATTTTCGCCACCGAAATTTGTTGAAGCCATACCTGTCACAGCAATATTATCAGTACCCGTAGCTTTTCCTACTACAGAAACATCGATAGAAACACCGTTAAATTGCTTTGAAAGTTCTCCTGTAGAAGGATTCATACTGGTTGTTACATCAGCACTAACATTAAAACGAGTTGTAGCACTAACTGTTGTTAAATGTGCTACTCCATAACTCACAGCACCACCAGTTTCAGAGTCAGCTGCTACAAATCCCATTTTTGTTGTTGTGACTGCATTCCCTTTAAAATTCCAACCCATATCTTTAATTATTGAATTGTCTGTTTTACCTACATAACTATAACCTTGAGGAGTTTGTGAAGCTTTATTAACAGAATTACTCCAAACATATTTACCTGTAGCATTATTTTTAATCCAATCTGAAGGGCTCATACCATCTGGGTCAGTAAATCTCATCGGATTATTAAAACAATAGTTATAAGGTGACCATCTGCGCATTTTCTCCGCAAGCGGGTCAATGTTCATCCAACCTGCTCTCGCTGGGTCATAAAGTCTTGCTCCATAGTCATACATGTTAAGCCCCAGCTCGTCTTGGAGTTCTTTGCCATTATATTTATACTTATACAGGTTCGTAAAATTTCCTAATCCAGTAAAGCGAACCTCATCCAATTCGTGATTTTTAAGAACGTTTTCTCTGACGAAAATAAGAGGAATCTGTTTGAAATCCTAATCAACAGAAGTAAAACAATTATTTAGTACTTACACCTATGACCAGAAACAAATAATCCACCCGAAGTGGGTGGATTATTGTTTTATGGTTAAAACATTTATATCTCTATGGTTCTATCTCCTTTCAAAACTAAGCCAGTATCGTCAAAAAATTGCTGAATATTTGAAGCATGACCAATATGCGACATTGGTCTCAAACTATTACATACATTACCATATACGTCATCGTAACTAGTAATATCATAATTTGCTTTAAAAGTATTTATTGTTACAGTCAACTGCTCTCTTCCTTTTTTAAACCACTGTCCACCTTCTCTCGATTTTAATTCAACAAAAATCAAATTATTATCAAAAGAAAGGAAACCATCACATCTATTTTCATCTTTCCCATCAGCTCTCTTTACTTCAATGCAATTATCGACAGCAGTGAAATCAACATTTTTCTCGTGCTTATTGTTTACAATGCCAATCCATTTAGCTGTGTCTGTTTCATCAATGTATGCTGGATTTATTGATGGTGAAGGGTCATCACATAAACCAAACTCAATTTTATTAGAATTTGATTTGCATTTACCTAAAAAAAAATTTATTGGCATTTCCTCTCAATTTCTAGTAGTTTAACAAAATCATTATTAAATTCTCCTAAAAACTCATTAAGAAAGTTTTCATCTGATGGGAGTCCATTGTAATTATTAAGCATCTCAATTTTACCAGATTCATTAAGTTGGTAAATATTTAAAGATAAAGGATTTACTATTGAGCTGACTGGTACAATTGAATCTAATTCATCAAACATTCCAAAATTGTTAACCCTCTCTCTTAACATAAAAGCTTTAACTGCCAATGTCAAATAATTTATTATGTATGGGCTATGTGTGGTTATAATCAACTTATTTAAAGTATTCTTATTTTTATTGCTAAGCAATGAGAATAAAACACCTTTTTGAGAACTAGGATATAAGTTTTGCTCTGGTTCTTCAACAATATTAATGAAATTTGAATATTTATAGTTTGAAGACAATCTCTCTAACAATAATCTCCTAATATCTTCTGAAATGTTATCGTTCAGCAATTTATCTATTTGATGACGAATTTTGTTTTCATCAACAAAACTTTTTTCTTTAATTGAAGAGTTACTCTCGTTTGAAATAATTTTTGATAAACTATTGGTTACTAAAAATAAAGGGACTAATGATTGATAACCACTAGAGGCTTCCAACAAATCGATTTTATAATTTTCTCCTATTAACCAAGATTTTTTATTTTGTTTTCGATACTCAAACTTTATGTTTCCAATTGGCAGTGTAATAGTTTCAGATAGATTTTGTTTTGCATATTCATATTCTTCCAGAAAAGTATATAACGGCAAAGGTAATCTCTTAACCAAATCAGGTCTGTCTACTGTGCTGACAAAATTTCTTTCAGCTGGGACGTACATAATTTTTGGAAACAGATACTCAGGTTTTTCGTCAATATTTTCAATGATTTCAACCTTTCCATTTCTGTAAATTATCTGGTATGCTTTTCCAATGTAATCTATGAAAGAGTCATCATTAAGATAATTTCCGATATTTTGATAAGCCAATTGCTTTTTGAAGCGATTGTATTGAGATATGTAACTCACATTAAAATCACCTCTAACTAAAGCCTTCTCAATCCATGTTAATGTGGAGTAAAGTTTTGATATTGTGCTTTTACCAGTACCTTGATTACCAATAAAAACTGTCACTTCATCAAAGTCAATGTATCCATGCTTTAAGTTATCAGTGGTTTTAATTGGTCCTACATTCTTAATTCTAAGCTTTGCCATTTTTGTATTAAATAATCGTGATAAAAGTACAATAAATATTTGTAAAACATAACGCTCAATATTTTTACAAACGGGATGAGATTTTCAACACTAAAGGACTGGAAAATACCTATTTATCAATTCACGTTCCGCATTCGCATCCACTTTGATATACTTCTCAGTCGTTCCTGGCCACTTATGTCCCGCTAAGCTCTGAACTGTTTCCAACGGTAGTTTCTTTTCGTTTAACCAATTGCAAATAACGCTCATTCGTATGGTCTGCGGATTGAGTTTCCTGTCAAGAAACAACGGTTTCAAAGTTTCAATTACCGAATGAATCCCATCTACCGAAATTGGTTTGCCTAGTTTACTCAAAATGAGTTTATCGGCTTTACCCATCAGTATCTCAGGTCTAACCTCATCGATATATTTCTTTATTGGTATTATTTGTTTTGGAGTCAGTTCCAGTGTTCTGCGGTTAAGGCTCTTCGAGGCTTTGATATAAATTGTACCGCTATCCAAATCCACATCTTTCAGCTCCAAAGAAATAATTTCCTCGCTGGTGAGTCCTTGGTAAATCAATAAGCTTAAAAGAACGTTGTTCCTCATTTCTAAAAACCAGTAACGATTTTCCCGATTCATTAACATTTGCAATTCCTCGCTACTGAACAAATCCTGTACCTGTATGGCTGGGTTGCAATTCTTTTTGATGGTAAGCCGTTTGCAGGGGTGGTCGCTTCGTTGTCCAACGGTAACCAAATAATCATAATATTTTTTGATGGCAGACAGGATTCGGATTCGGTACTGGATATTGTTTTGCTTTTGGGTAACCTCATCCATATATTTTACTACGTCTTTGTATTTGTACCGTTTCGCTTTGGGATTGGTTTTCAAAAAATGGCTTATGGTGTACAGATAACTTTCCGTGGTTTTGGCACTAAGTATCTGGTTGAGGTAAGATTCTAAGGATATGTTTTGCATAGGCTTTCATTTTAAAAGGTGGTTACTGGTTTTCGTTTTTTGTTTTTGATGGCATACAGATAGGTGGTGTTTATTTCGCTGTGACCTAAAAAACGCCTGATAAATTCGATGGTAGCTCCATTATCCGATAAATGTTGCGCTATGGAATGTCGAAGACAGTGGAGCGTTATTTCTTTTTGAACCAGCTCGAAACTTCCAGTTTGTTCCATCATTTTCTTTAGCATATCGTTTAATATATCCCCGCTCATTCGCTTTCCCAGTGAATTGACAAAGAGTGCTTCTTCCAATTGGTTTTTACCGATAAGCTTTTGGTAGCGTTCTTCGGTAATGTACTTCCTTAAGTATTTCACAATGGTGTCACTCATGGGTACTTCCCGTCTTTTGCTTCCTTTACCACTCCTTACGATAATCATTCCACTAGTGAGCTGTACATCCTTTACATCCAACGTCCTAACCTCTGACCTACGAAGACCACAACCATAAGCCACCGATAATAAGGCTTTTTCCATTTCATTACTGCAATACTGGTAAACCATTTTAATTTCTTCCACGGTTAAGATGTTTCTTTCGGAACTGTCACTACTTCCGTAAGTCGGAACATAAAACCCATTTTGAATAATCTTATTCTCCAGTAAGTCCCTTACGAATAGCCCCATAACAAACGAGTGGAATTTTATGGTTTTATCTGATAACACTCCTTCTTTCTTCTGGTTGGCTCTGGTGGTCAGATAATCGAAGTAGCTTACCGATTCCTTACCTGTTACATTGGTTATCTTGGTAATGCCTTTATCTTCCAACCAAATCAAAAATTCTCTTAGGGCATACTGATACATTTTGCTTTTGCCTTGCTTGTAACCTTTTACTATCACGTAACTTTCAAAACTATTGTAAAGGTTGATGTATGCTGGGGTTTGTATTGTTTTTTTCATGGTCTTTACTGGTTTTAAAATTGGTCATTTGAAAACTACTCCTTATGCACACTTCCTGAAACTCGGAACGCTAGCGGTGTATGCCCTGTATTTACTGAGGCTCTAGCGTTCTTTTTAGTGTTTTACAACTGCTGGAGTTGATTGTTAAGGTCTTCCTTGATTTTGGCTTTGATTTTTTCCATATTGTCATTATAGCTGATAACATACTTAAATCCTTTGTTTACTGAACCTTCCACGACTTGAATGTATTCCAACTCCTGTAAGGTCTGAACGTATTTGAATGCTGAGGTCTTACTGATATTCAGCTCCTGACGAACCTCACGGGTGGTAAAACGATACGTCGTACCATTGGGCTGACCCTTTACAAATCCTTTCAATAATTCAAAGAACTGGCGGGTACTTTTATCCAATTCATCCACCTTTATCACAATACTGCTAAAGAATATCTCAACGGCTTTGGCTACATCTTCTTTGGTGGCGATTAGCCTACCTTTATCGTCCTGTTTGCGTTTGTACTGGTTCAGTATGGCAATCTGAGAAACAAAGTTTTGAAAATGGCTGTTTAACCTACGGAGCATCTTGGCTTCCAGTGGCAACATCAGTTTATCCGCAAACGGATTGACTACCTCATAACTCTTTAGCACTCGGATACAGTTTCTAAGAAGTTGTTTCGCCTGTTGTTCGCTTTCGCTATTACTGACCCCCGAAATTTTCATATTCTGAGCTTTGATAATTCTTAGGGTTTGCGCTTGGCTTTCATCCACTCCCAACACCACCGAACGGCTCATGTTATCGTAATAAATCTCCGCTTTGGTGGTAGCGGTAAGACTTGCAAAATGGGCATGAACCTGTTTCATTTTTCCTCTAGGTTGACCAAACATATCTTTGACCACGGTGGAACTGGTTAAGAACTTAGCCGATTGCATTTCCCTAAAAGCAAACTGAGCTTCTTCGTCCAATCCATCAAAATCCTGAATCAACACCAGTTTATTAATCAGTTCCTTATCTCGATAATGGTACAGTGATTTGCTAGTGATACGGGTTAGGTTCATTACATCCTCCTGTGGCATACACTCCGCTATTCCGTTGATAAGGTGAGATTTTCCCTCACCACTTGAACCGTTTACCAATCCATGCAACAGATACGGCATTTTGTAACTGCTCGCCAATATGAATAAGAGCATTCTGTTTTCTTCTTCTCCAATGATTCCCGACTGTTCTAATAGTTTGTCGATGTTTTCCAGTATTCGGGGTTTGGAGAGGAAATCCATTGCTTTCTCCATGGCTTGGGGTGTGAGTTCCTTTTCCGAATACTTATCCGTTACTGGGTTCATTTCCTCTTTGAAAAGTGATTCTCGGTATTCTTCCAGTAAGTCAGTGAACGTCATCAAATCGGTTTCGAGTTTGTTGTAATCGAATCCCTGTTTTTCGCTTAGCTCACGACATTGGTTCTGTACATTCATAAAATCGTACAGGTCAATTTTAACTCGGTGTTTCTTTTGGGTTTGTTTATCGATAATCTGCATTGAGATTCTAAGATTTCCCATGTCCATCGGCAGTTGTCCCATGACCATAAACATTCCCGTTTTGCCTTTGTAGCTGATTTTGAAGTTATCGATAATTTCTAAGGTACTTTGTGCTTCACCTGTTGGATTGTTTAACAGTTCTTGGATTCCGTGAGTGCCGTAGTTCAGCCACATCGTGTTAAGGTTTTCCCCATCAGGCAATTGAATCATTGATAATGGTAACTCTGGTCGTATTGCTTGTATTTTTGATTTGATATTTTCCATAGTGCTTAGTTTTTAATGATTATGATTTCTTCTAATTCGTGTAATCCTTTAATGGCCTCCAAATGCTGAGACATCATTTCTCCGTTGTGCATTGCCATTACTGCCTCTCGGTTTTCCAGTGCCTTACTTTGCAGAAGGCTTGCGCAGTCCATCAGTGTAGGTGTGATATACAGTCGCTTGGTATTCTTATTCGGATAGCTGGGATAAACACCTTCGCTGTTGAGGTATTCCTCTTTTGGTGTTTCCATTTCAAAGCGTATGGCGAAGAAGTTGACAATCTCATTTTCCTTATTCATTAGCGGGAAAACTACCCCATATCGTCCGAAGACTGTGTATGCTACCATTCCTTCTTTTGATACGCCTGCATCGCTCTTTTTCAGCACTCCTAGAGCTTCAAATCGGTCTTTGTACTCTTGGCTTTCCCGATGGTGAAACTGCCCCGAATTGAAGCCTATCCGCATTTCTGAATAATCCAATCCAATGCGTTTGAGAAATTCCTTTGGTTTGGTGGTTTTACCACTTCTGATTCCAGTTTCAAAAGATTGGAATAGTGATTCAAGAGTTTCCATAAAATCAGTTTTTAGTTAATAAATTAATTTAATTTCAAGACAAAAGAGTTCTTGTTCGAATATTTAATCGAATATGTTTTGCTGATAAACAGCTATTTACGCTTTGTGATTTTCGTGAAAGATTACCTTTCTTTCACATTTTTAAACTTTAAATAATAAGTAATCAGATTACTTAATTTCCACGAGGATAGGAGGAAAATTTGAATCTTGCCAGCTTTATTTGGTTTTTCCCCTCCATTGTATTCAAAAATTAGGTTATCATATATAATTATTTTTTTTCACTTTAGACAATAGATTTCCAGTACTGGTTTCCCAATATTTTTTTTATTAATAAAATTTGGCTTTGATTTTTTCCAGAGCAGGAAACTATGAAGATCATCTTCTATCTCCCGAATAGTGAGATGTTTTGTTTCAATATTTTGAAATCTTATTTTGACTATCTAATTACATGCTTTTTAATTTTATGGTTAATTTTTTTCGTTTGCTACATTACAAATTTAGAACACAAATAGCTGTTTTACAAGCGTTTATAATTAAAGTAAATTATAAATTCTTAATTAAAGTAAATTATAAATAAAACACTGATTTTCAATAAATTAGCTTTTTGTGGCTTTTAAAATCATTAAAAAATTAACATAAAATTAACTAATTTTAACACCTTTTTAAAGTTGGTTTCAAGCGAAAATTCAGCATTCAAAGTAAGTAAAATCCTACTTTTTGGATTAAAAAAATCTGAAATACCCTAGATTATAGAGTTTCTAGGTGTCTTTTATACAATCTATGTACACTTGTAGAATTATGTGACTTACCCTGAGCGGTTCCAAAATTTAATTGATTGAGAGCGATTGCAATTTTATCGTAGCTGAATCCTTTAGCTCTATATTCAACGATTAACGCAGTAGCTTGAATATTAGCTTTGTTATTAATTGCTTTTTGTTTGATTACTTCAATTCCCTTTTGTTTTCCTATTTCGGTAAGATTTGCTGGTGTTCCGAGTTTAAACCCTTGCTTTTTCTTTTCTGCAAGTGCATTTTTAGTACGTTCAGCAATTAATTTGGCTTCCATTTCAGCTAGGGCTGCATAGAGATGAATAGTAAAATTGGTGGCTTGTGGCAAATCACAGGCTACAAACTCAACACCTGTTTCCATAAGTGAAGAAACGAAGAAGACATTTCTTGCTAAACGGTCAATTTTAGCAATAACCAATATTGCATTATTTTTTTTGGCAAAATCTATGGCTTTATATATTTCAGTTCTTTTTCGCTTTGAGGTTCCAGTTTCAATTTCTGTAAAACTTTGTATTAACATTCCTTTATTGGAATCAATAAAATTATCTACCATGGTTTTTTGAGATTCCAAACCCAAACCAGATTTTCCTTGCTCCGAAGTACTCACTCTAAAATAACCTACATATTTCTTCATAATACTAAAATTTGATGCTTCATAGCGGACCTCAAACAGTCGTTTGGAATCCGCTGTACTCCACGAGTGTAAGAGGAAATTATTTCCTGTGCCAGCTTTTTTAGATATTTTTCATTTTTTTTTGAAAAAAGAAACCCTACTCAAAAAGCAGGGTCATATACTATATTATTGTAAAATTATTTTCCTTCTATAAAGTCGATAACAGGAACCAACATATCGCAATAACATCCTTCAACCGTTTTTACCACTTCGCGATTCTTATTGATGAATATGATTGTATAATCATCTACCCATCTCAAACTGACCTTTACCCAGCCTCGATGGGTTAGACCATTTACTTGAAATGCCAAGCCACCTTGAAATTCTTTTGATTCGCCTATCGCTGCGAAATGAGTTGCTCCCCACGCCATTAATGCTGAGCGGTCTGCATATTTGATTTGGTCCATGATTGTTTGAGCGATTTCCATTGTTTTAGTTGATGTTTCCATGCTTGTATGTTTTAATATTCCTTGTACACCACGAGTGTACAAGGAATATTATTCCCGTGCCAGCTTTTTTTAAAATATTTTTAAAAATTTTCACATGCAAAGTCCCGTGAATAGGGAGCTTGTAAAAATAACTGTCTTTTCCCTATAACAAAATAAGTCTTTTCCTCCAGGGCGAAATATTTATAAATAAAGATAAATATGTCGCATTTTAAAACGGAGGGAATCAATGTGCTTTCCCTTTTTGATGGTATCAGTTGTGCCAAATTAGCTCTTGAGCGAGCAGGAATAAAAATCAATAAATATTACAGTTCTGAAATCGATAAATCAGCTCTGGCAATTCAAAATCATCATTACGGAAATGATGAGAATTTCATTCAGTTGGGAGATGTGAAAAAGATCGATGGTATTGATTTAGCTGATGAAATCGATCTTGTTATATTCGGAAGCCCATGTACAAACCTTTCAAGCATTAACCCAGTAGATAGAAGGGGGCTTGAAGGAACCGAATCTAAATTGTTCTACGAAGCGCTTAGACTTCTTCGTCAGATATATGTTTTTCAACCCACTAAAAAGAAGTTTTATTTTCTAATGGAAAATGTTGCCTCTATGAAAAATTCGGATCGAGATAAAATATCAGATGAACTATGTAAATTTTTTGATGATGTCACATTACTGAAAATAGATTCAGCACTAATCACACCAGCACACCGAAGACGTTTGTACTGGACCAATATTCCAAATGTTTCAATACCAGATCCAACTAATGTAAAATACTTGGATATTTTGGAAAATGGGTTTGTAGATCGTGATAAAGCCAATGTGTTATTATCGGGTAATGTTACCATGACTAACGGAATCTTTCGCCATTACAAAATGAACATCGGCAACATTATATATAAGGACAAAGAATTTGCTGAATTGCCGACACAAGATAAGCTATTGAGATATCCTGATATATTAAAAGAATCGGGATATGAAGGCAAATCAGGAAGTTTGCCAAACGAATTAGATTTTCCAAATGGATGTTATCGCCATCCTTCTATAAAAGAATACTCAAGATTGATGACAGTACCAGATGATTATGTGGACAGTGTTTCGAAAATATCTAAAACAGATAAACTAAAAACATTGGGATTAGCTTTTTCTGTTGATGTTGTTGCACATTTGTTGAAAAACCTAAACAGCATATAAATAAAGAAGAGCCGACCCGGCTCTTCTTTGTTTTATTTTTAAAGCAATCAGTTAACAGCATCTTTCAACCTTAAGAATTTGCTTCGGTTATTTTTAAATTATACTCCAAGCCAATTCTATTAAAATGATCTGAAATCAGTTGCAAAACCCTTTCCTTATCTTCTGTTCGAACAATAAAGGAATCGTGTTTGGTAAGCGCAAACATTTTCTTTTTGATTATATCTTTTAATATTCCGTCAATAAAGATTTTTGATTCTTCTTTTTGAAGCATAACTGAAAATGTTTTGTCACCATTGTCCTTTTTGAACTTATCAATCCACCTTACAACTGAGGGAAACACTTCCTTAATCAGAGCTTTGCCAGGAGTGTTATTCCTTCTGGAACTGAATAGGATTTCGAACATAGCCTTCTTGCCCCCTTCCTTTGAGTTTAAACCAAAAATATTCTTTACGTAGTCGTACAGTCTCCCAGTTGCTGAAAGTTTCTTAAACAGCTTAAAATCTTCTGTATCCAATTCATTTTGTAATACTAATGATAATATGGTGAACTGGCTATTGCTTAAATCTATTTGGATTAGATTATTTTGATTACAAATCTCATCAGTTAACAGGCTACACAAGTTTGTTAAATTGGTATCCAAACGATTATTTGTTTTATTTCTCGTTGCACGAAAATTACCGTTTTTAAGATTTTCAATAGCTTCACTATAGGTTGACAATATTGATAACTTTTTTCTTTGAATAAAGACTTCCAAATCTTCAATAAGATAATGGTTCTTATCTTGGATTAGTGATTTATTTTGTTCTTTAGCTTTGTCAATTGCCATATCTCTGGCTATCGAATATTTCTGATTTAGTGAATTGAATAAGGTTATCTTGTTCTTTTCAGAAATAGATTCATCTGTTCGATATTCTTCAATTGATAATGCTTCAATTCTTTTATTGGTAATGTCTGTTAACTTCTCAAAATCAATATTCAATTCTCCAATACATTTCTCATAGTGTTTTCTAAAAACAGCATCTTTAGACTTTATTTTAAAAATATCGTCGTACTCCACTATTGATAGGGCATTACGTGTATTTAAGTAACATAGTGGTATAATAGTATTAATATTATTTTCTATATTATAATATATAGGATTTATACCATACTTATAAGATTGATGATCTTCTTTAGAGTAAAAGTCATTTCTGAAAACTATTCCTGAATCAATCAACTCATTTAGCCAGCGGTAATATTGCTTGTCATAAGTTTCAGATAAATAGTTAGCTGGAATGTCAACCATCTGGAAAATATCGTCATATTCCCGATAAGATTCTCTGGATAAGATTCCAATAAATTTTATACAATGTTGTTTATATGCATTGGTAAGTGGTAGTGTCCCAATGGCTGTTCTCATATCATTTGTAGTTGATATGTAATTTGTAGTTCTGATTTTATGTACTCTTTGTACATTCTTTTTTGTTTTTGACATTAGTATCCTCTATTATAACGCTCCCGTATTACGGGTTATTGACTCTGAATATTTTACGTGGTCAGAGGAGCTGGAAGTTGCACGCTACCAGCAACCACGGATTTAAAGTTTTCTCTTTATTATATATATTATTAACTTATTGGAAAGCCAAGAAAAAGAAATAATTATTGATAACTTTTTTGGTGTTTGACAGATTTGGAACTATTTATACTATAGATAGGGGGTGGTCCCCAGGGATGGGAAAAATTATCTGAATTTGTTTAAGACATATCACGGTGTCTCGCTATATATGGACAAAAAAGTTCTCCTTAACATAGCTACAAGCAACTGTTTCCAAGAATTTTGGGAAAATTTTGAGCAATTTTTTCAAGAACCATGACAACCCCAACCATTACGTTTTTTAGACTCCAGGGTTAGAAAAACCAATAACAAGTAGCCTTGAGGGCAAAACGAAATTTTTTTTTAATTTTTTTATGGGAAATAATTACCAAGACCGCATTTTTGTTAAAAATGCTGAGCTCCAAGTGGAGAAAGATGCTACTAAACGAGCGCAGTTACAAAGAGATTTGGAAATACTAAATATCAGAAAACAGATCGAAGCCTTGAAGAATAAAATTCAAGGAATATTAAACCGATAATATGGAAAATTTTCTAGTTACAATGCTTGCCAAGAGTAGGAGAGTTCAAATTTACATAAGAAGTGAATCAGCACAATCAGCATACCAGGCGGCTAAAACTTTGTATCCATCAGCTTTTGTTATAAAGAGTGAAAAAGCATCGGTTTATAAAGAATAAATCCTATTCTTATTTTAGAATGCATTATTGTATTCATTTCGGAATATTGTAATTTTTTATTAAATTAGCTTTGTGAATATTTCAGAAATCATAGGAAATACATCTTCTATTTTGGGGATATTATCGTTTTTTAAAATCGGTATAAACCTGTGTTCCCTTTTTAAAAAAATCTAATTTGTCTTTTTTTTGACACAAATTTGACACAAAACTTCCCAGTACATTTCAAAAGTAGTTAATATTCAGTAGTTTAAACACTAGGTTTGAATCCAGAGGTGACTCAAAAGTGACTCCTCTGAAAAACAGTTTTTATAATTTTTGCTATTATTTTTTGTCTTTTATTACTAATGGATTTAATAAATATCGTAGGTTTTATTGCATCTCTTTTAGGGATTTATTCGTTCTTAAAAAGCGAAATTTTTATATTTTTATTTTTAAAAAATTCTCAAAATAATACATTGTATTATAAACTCTCAGAAATAAGACACATTAGTTTCTCTTGTTGTTTTGGTGAAATCTTATAACGGAAATTAAAAGGGGAATAATCAACTTAAATCTAACTGTTTAGCTTCTGAATAGTGAAAGAATTAGTTATATTTGAGATATTCGAATCTTTATGGAGTTAGCTGAATTAATAAATCTAAGTAAAGAAAAACCTCTTGATGAGTTATTGAAAATTGTAGAACAGAAAATAACATCTGTTCCAGATTATCAAATATCAATGTGGGAAAATTTTACAGCACCTGTACTATATAGAGCAAGAAAACATAGTCATTTGGAAGGTAACATTAATCAAGAAAATGGACTATACCGATTTGAATCCGAAAGTGAATTTTGGAATGCACCACCAGAATTTAGTCCACTCGGAAGATGTCAAAATAAAGGAGAAAGCTTACTATATTGTTCAACAAGTTGGGAAACTGCTATCTCGGAGGTTAGACCAATTACAGGTGATTTTGTATCTGTTTCAATATATCATGCTAAACGTCTTCCAGATAACCCAAATGTTTTTTTTGGTTCAAGAATTGTTCCAATTGGAGTACAATATCTATCCCAAATTGAACATCTCAAACATATGTTCAAAGATTATAACTTTGAAGAAAGAAATCTTGAATTTTATGAATTAGATACTTTTTTAGATGACTTATTCCATGCAGATGTTACCGAAGATGAGCAACACATTTATAAATTAAGTATTGCCGTTACAAGATGTATGATGAAAAATTTATTTGATGGCGTGGTAGAACGCCAAATGCACGGCATTATATACTCTAGTATGGCGAGAGGTAAAACAAATTATAATTTTGTATTAAGACCAACTCATGCTAGATCTATATATACATTAAATCATGTTCAAACATTCCAAATTCTTGAAGCAACAGAAAATTTAATTAAATTACAATTGATGCGTAACGGGGAGATATTTGGGGAGAAATATCCTCCTTTAGATTTTTTTGAAATGGTTTGGTTCAATGTGGATGATATTGTTATCGATGAAATAAGTAAAAAATAAAATCAAAAATGAAAATAGATATTGAAATAGTAAAAAATTACCTTACCATATTCCAAGAACATGACTCACCAGTAATTTCAACATTAGAAATAATCAAAAAATTAGGATTAAATAATCAATTGAGTAGTGACATCAAATTAGTTTACTTCTATCTGAAAATTTTGTACGATCAAGATTTAATTGATATTGAAAGCACTAGGTTTGAGGACAGACAAAATTTGGGATTCACTTTTGGTAATGGAGACATTGTATTTTTAAGTAGCAGAAATTTCAGGTTGACCAATGAAGGTCATAAGACTTTGGAGATTATGCTCAAATCAAAAATTTGGAACTTTACCAAAACCCAATTAGAAACTATAGGCGTTGAAAGTTTAAAACAAATTCCTACAATAGCATTAGCATTCATTAAAGCTCAATTACCAATTCCACTTTAAGATTTATGAATAAAAATTGCATATGGTGTTTTAACACCGAACCTAATGTAACATTTGTAAAAAAAGCTCATACGATACCAAAATCGCTCGGGGGGCAAAGATTTAATAAATGCGTTTGTGATTGTTGTAATGAATATTTTGGAGCAACAACCCAACTCAATAATTATTCCATAGAAGAAGCATTAAAAGAAACTTTCTGCATTTCTCGGCAACGATTTTTAAGTAGTGGAAATCCTAAACGACAGGTAGGGAAATTCAAATCAAAATTTTTTGATATTAAAGAGCGTAACGGTAAACCTCGACTTGCAGTTAAACAATCATTCCAGTTTAAAGTAGATTTTCAGAAAGAATTATGCAGAAATTTTAAAAGAGGTCTATTGAAAATGTGGTTTGAAGAGTTTGATAGACAATCCAAAAATGAAATTGGAAATGATGTAAAATATAATTTATTGAGAAATTTCGCTAGATATAATTTAGATGATTTACCTGTAATATATTTTGAAAGAAGAATTGGCATATTTATGATGACCAAAAGCGAAGCAGAAACTCCAATTTTATTGTTAAATCGGATGAAGTATCTTTATGAGGATGAGAAATTCACCGAGATTGAATTTTTGGGACATGTTTTTGGGTTTCCATTTACAGAATTTTCGACTAAAGATTTTGAACAATATATTGCAACAAGCATTGAATTAAAAAAAGATTTTTTTACTCAAGCTATAGTTTTAGATAAACTAATAGACATCGATTTTAGTTTAAGAGTACTTGACAAGTAAGAGTTAATGAACGGTTCCATAAAAAAACCTAACGACCAGATTAATATCCAGTTGTTAGGTTTCTATGATTCAGGATTGCGATTGCGATGATTCCTGATGCGTTATGGTGTTCGTTTCAGATGTCGGAACGATTTAAATTTTATTTATTTGACAAAATTAAATCCCAATCTTTACTACCCCAAAAGCGTTTATCGTCAAAATTATAAATTGGATTTTTTTCATTCTTTTTTTCTAAATGATTTAAACAGGCTTCTCTTAATAGAGTTGAGTTTTCCTTATAGGTTTTTGAATTCGTGAAAGAATGTCCATAAGAATAAACTTCAAAACTATTATTCTTTTTTTCCGCAATAAAACTAATACCGTCAAAATGCGTGCCTTCGTAAGGTAAGTTACCTTGTTTTTCCAAGTTACTTGCTTCTTGTTTTGTTTTTCCCTCGTACAGCTTTTTATTGTCATTTTCTACAATGACTAAAAATGCAATTCTGTTAAGACTTGGACTGTAAAAGATACTATCGATATGTATTTTGGTCAAGCTATCATTTACAAAAACTTGTTTCTCATTTACTCTAATAGCATCGGTATATGGGTCTTTATGACTATTTATTCTATTACTAATTATCGACACCAGATTCAAACTATCCTTAGAATATTCTTGTTTAGAAACGTGTACTGACGATTCATACTCTTTCTCTGTATAGTTATTACTTTTGAACTCTAACCATCCGAAGATGTCCTTAAAGTATACGAAAGCAATTAAAATAATAGCTAAAACTATACTGTATATAATTAATTTTTTTTTCATATTTATTGTTTTACCCATGTTTTACCATTCCATTTATAAGTTCCTTCTGATAGCTTGCTGATATCATTAAAGAAAGTTCCAACTGAATGATTTGTACTAGTTCCTGTGTTAGTATAAACATTTACGTTACCATTTTCCTTTTCGTTTGCTAACCAACCCATGCCTGAAATATTTGAATTTCCAGCATGTATAAATTGGAAGGTAGGAGTGCCACCAGCATCAAGACTACCTGCTTGAAAAGGGTCAAAATCAGCAACAAAAGAAATTCTTATTTGTGCTTGGACTTCTTTAGGTAATGTTTTTATGTATTCTTTAAGAGCTTTTATATATCCTTTACCATAAGCACCACCCATACTATGTGTAATGATTTTAATCGTTTCGACTATCTCACCTGAAGTCTTATCTCTTGCCAAATTTTCAATGATGCTTTTTGCATCTTTTTTCCCTTGACTATATCCACCTGCTATTCTATCAGATGCATTAACACTACTACCTATTGTACCATAAGCATTTATAATATTACTAGTTCCGCCAATTGCTCCATCTCTGTACATGGCGTTATGGTCACCCAATTGATTCATCACAGCTTTATCGAAAGCACTTGTTTCACTTCGATAAGAACTGTATGAATTCCAACGAAAACCCATGAAATTATGATTGCCTGACATATACCTAACATCTTCATATGTTCTCCAATAATCAGCTTTACCACCTTGACCACTATGCATTCCATTAATAAAAATTACTAAATCACCATCTGGGTCAACAGCTTGAATTGGAGTATTGGATGCATATACATAAGGTGAACTACTGAAATATAACTCTCCTTTTCCGTCCATTACTCCCCATCTTCCAATCGCAGGGTCATAATTTCGATTCCCATAGTCGTAAACATTAAGCCCCAGCTCGTCCTGCAATTCTTTCCCGTTGTACTTATACTTATTAGCGGTTGGCAATGTGTAATTATACCCTTCATGTTTCAATCCAAAAGGATAGTAATTGTTCTCTTCCAAAATCATAGCATTACCACCACCATCATCTTGATAGGAAACTCGCACATTTCCTAAATGGTCATTATGATTATACACATAGGTGTATAGCGTGCCTGTTTTTTTTACATATCCTTCAGGATGCGGGAAAAATTCAAGAACGTTGTTTTTATACTGAAATCCGCCTTGTAAGTATAAAGTTATATCTACAGTTGGTACATATGAATAACAAATATTTGCAGTTGTAGATCCACTTTTAGAAGATTCACCACCACCACTTCCACAAGAGATTCTTACTTGTTTGGTGTAATATACTCTTTTAGATACTTTCCTACCAGTTGCATCATAAAGATAATCAATTCTAGTATTTAAATTACTACTAAAAACTATAGAAGTAGGCAAATTTAAATGATTGTATGTGATATCGGTAATTCCTTTGTTTTGGTCGCTGACCATATTTCCATTGTTATCATAGTAATAATCCTGACCATCTGTAATCCCTTTTCCGTCGGAGTCTGTATCTTTACTTTCGTTAAATCCGTTTGTAAAACCACTATCGTCTGACACCGATTTGAGTTGGTTTGAGTTTTGTGAATCGTAAACATAAGTAAGTTTATCAATTTCATATGCATTTAACTCGTTTTCAATAGCTCCGTTTCGTACTAGAGTGCGTATGTTTCCGTTGGCATCGTAGGTCAAGGTCTCATTATATAATTTAGGGGTACTTGCATTTTCAGGCTTGTTAAAATCGGCTTGCAATAGTCGGTTTAAATCATCATATGCGTAATTGTATTTTCTTAAGGTGTTATCGCTATTTACTCTCCAGTAGGTGGAGGAGATGTTTCCGTTGTATAACGCTTGTGGTTCGGTATCGTTTTGTCCTATAGCATCATAATCGTTATAGTTTATTTTGAAAGCAAACAAATCAATAGGGTCGTTACTATCAGTTGCTAAATTGGTAATGTCGTTGATGCTTTTTAACCAGCCTCTAATATTATAATTGTAATGTGTTTTTTGTAGTGGCGTGGTGTTGCTGGCGCTACCGCCTACATTTTTGCTAATAAGCTGACCTAATTCGTCATAGGTATTGTTGGCTAACAATTGCACATCTCCCTGGCCAATTTGGTGGGTATGGGTGACAAGCCTATCCTGAGGGGTATAGGTAAAGGTATTGGTAGTTACAATTTCGGAGGTACTACTGGTACGTTTGTGGTAGGTTCTGGTAAAAAGTGTTTTCCCTATAAAATCTAGTTTGTTATCTATACGCGTGTACCCTCCAAGATAATTGGTGGTATGATTGCGTATTGGTCGGTGTTTTTCGTCGTATATAACATAGGAGGTTTCTCCTGTTAGCATACTTGGACTATTTAAAATTCGTATCCATGACCCTGTGGCCATTCCTTTTACATTGGTGGCTACGGGTTGTCCTTCTACATCACTAGGCAAAGAGATGTGGTAGGTGTCATAATAATTCTTGGTTAAAATATCATTTTCAGTCAGTACAAAAGGATTACTTCCGTTAGTGATATCATTGTGAAAAGCGCCACGATAAACCTCTGTCATTGTTAGTTCTCTCCAACCTGTTTGGGTTATTCGACCAAAGAGGTCGTATTCAGTAATCAGTACCCCCGAAGCATTAGTTCCCCAAGGTGATTTAGCTGGTCCTGAAGCAACAGGCCTGTCCAGTTTGTCATACACGATAAATTCCCATTGTTTTCCTGGTAGTTTTTTGGCAGCTAATCTATTACGAGAATCATATTTGTACTGGTAACACAACCCATCAAGATTTGTAGTGGCTCCTTCGGCAAGTGGGGGTAGGACATAGGTTAAATTACCGTAATCATCATATACATAATAGGTGTTATAAGTATCTCCATTATTGAAAGTACGTTTTAGTACTACATGTCCTTCTTTGTCTTTAAACTCCTCGGACGTATTGTTGTTTTCGTCTTTGGTAATGGTTTTGTACAATTTGTTAACAGAGTAAACCCCATTTTGAGTAATACCAATTTCATAAAGGTTTTTAGCAGTACTCCATGTAGTAGTTACAGTGTATGAATTTACAGCATCAGTACCACTACCTTCATTGGTCTGGTAATTGAATTTTATTTCGTGTCCACTACCCATTGCCCAAGCATTACCCGGTGCGGCTTGTTTTAAAACTCTTTCTAATGGAGAAGCTTCAAAAAGTTTTTCACTATACGGATTATCAGTAGCCTCTGCATTGGGATTACCATTATCAGTCGGAGATGGACTTCCATAATATGATGTTAATTCTCCCTCTGCATTAGATATAAAATCTAAAGTCGCAGATGATGACTTATAAGGTAAATACTCTTTAGCTTGTCTTCCAAAAGAATCATACTCGATGTGAGTTACAATATTTTTACCCGTATTGCTTTGAGCATTGTCAATTTTTTGTATTGGGCGACCCAGCCCATCAAAATAAGTCACTTGAATGTTCTTGCCAGTTTGAGTGGAGTCTTTGTAGGTTATGGTTTTGATATAATTCTGGTCTTGACTTTGTGCTAAAGTAAAAGCAGGAACCAATAGAATAAATAATAGTTTCTTCATCTTTGCTTTAGTCTTTATAATGGTATTCATTTTCTGATATTACATTGCCTTGATGGTCTTTTACCCGAACTAATCGGTTCAAAGAATCATATTCATAAGTGGTTCGATTTCCTTTAGCGTCGGTTATAGTGCTAACTCCAACGAGCGGTTTATAAGTGTAAGTACTAACCATAGCGTTTGGTAAATTAGTCCGCAAAGTGTTTAAAGCCGTTATTAAATTAGCTTCTGTTCCTGTGTCTGATAGCGTTTGTAAATTGGTTATTTGTGATTGAACATCTGCATACGTTGCGTTTTCTATCTTGGCTATCGGCTGAGTTTTACTATAACCCCAGATATAGGTTACAGGAGTGCCATTTTCCATTTTCATTTCAAGAGGTAAGCCATTGGTAGTATCCATTACGGTGAATCGAATTCTGGTTTCTAAGGGTAATCCTCCTTTTGCGGTTTGAATAATTTCGGGAGCTAACAAATTATTACCCCAATCTTTGTATATGGTTTTCTTTTCAGATATTTTTATAGAGTTGTTCTTTATTACTTCCGTTTTTAATGGTATAGAAATTTTATTTTGAGTAATCAACTTACTAATGTTAGGTTCATTGACCATTTCTACATCCTCTGGGTAATAATATTGCACTTTAATTTGGTCTCCTTTAGAGTTGTTAGTTACTTCTGAACTCAATTGCAAATGAGCTGGATTATCATAATTAAAAGTTTTATTAGTAGTTATTGTACCAATAAGCGTGTTGCTACTATTGTAAAAGTTTTCCTCAATAATGGATTGTTTTTGGTAAAACCATGGTATTTGATAATTAAATGTATCAATTTCATATGCTTGAAAAACATCTGCGGGAGCATAGCAGCTTCCTCTTAAAGGGCCAAAAGGGCAAAACAAATTTGGGTTATCTTCTAGAGTTGTAAAATTCAGTGTGGAATGTCTGAATAATTTAAAACCATTTATTGTTGCGATTTTAGAATTGTCATCAATATAATTATTGGTTTCGGTTCTTAACAAGTAGCTATAATTGCCAATGGTTTTGAAGTCTTTTTTTACCAATACTTTACCTCTTTTCCAAGGTCTATAAAATTGAATACTCGGATCTCCTAACGGAATATCATCTCCGTCAGTTGAAAAATTATACAAAATGTATCCATTTTCTTTGTTGTTGGCCACATCAATCTTTTCTTCTTTGACATATTTATATATAACTGAATTTCCTTCAATACCATATTTCGAATTTGAAGATATACTATAAGTTGATGTGTAATCAATAGATCCTCCACATACAACCCCATATCCGGGATTAAGTTTAAGGGTTACATTATCAAAAACATTGGAAATAAAAGTGGTTGTTAAATTATTAATCAATTTCCCACTTGTTTTAATTGTTGAATCAATATCGTTGTATTCATACTGCTTTTTTAACAATAAACTATTTTCAAAATTATAATTTTCAATGCTTTGAACTCGAAGCCCTGCTCCATAAACATTTTTAAGTATTTCGTTACTGTTCACATATTTCATCTGAAGGCCATCTATGCTCATAATTTCACCATAAGCTTCCATCAATATGTTACCTGAATTCAAATTTTCAATTGGAAAAACTATTGACTGGTTACTTTTTATTTTACCTGAATCATAAATAACTTCTTCTACAGTGTTAAATATCCTTATTCTTGCATAACAATGTCTGATTTCGGACTCTGGAATAGAACCATCATTACTTATTTGAAATCTTAATTGTGCATTTGCATTAATTGCTGTAAATGGAATTAGTCTATACTTAACACAATCCACTTCATTTGTTGAATAGCACTCTGGGATTAAATCAATCCCAGGTCCTTCGTTGGGAGTTTCATTTCCCAAGCCGGTACCTTGTAGCAAATTACTACTTGCAATTTTAACATCATATCTGTCAAAATCATCTTTGCCATAATATTGGTTACTTTCATAGTTGAATTTAGTCCATCCTTTAGTTGGATAATGGATTTCAGTAAGCATGCCGGCTTGATTTACATCAGTATTTACATTTCTATTAGCATTTCCTACTTGGACAACATAAGGGTTCATTAATAAATGTGTCGGTATTAAATCTATATTTGTGGAAGAGTTATAATATCCAAAATAATCTTGGGCTTTAGATTTTTTTGAAGGTAAATTTATTATATTGTAAACAAAGTTATAATCTTCTTCATCTACAGAACTGATTGTGCTTACTTTCTCCAGTTTTAATCTTTTTTTATAATATTCTGCTACATTAGATTCGTCACCTGAATTAAAATAAGAGTACAACAAGCGATAGCCTTTTTTTAGTGTAAATTGATTATTTTCAAAGTTTTTAATTTCAATCTTATTTAGATAACCATTTTGATCTATCAAATCTTCTCTACCATTTAATTTTTCAAAAATCACTTTTGACTGACCACTATTAAAAATTATTTCTTTTATTTTTTTTGCTAATGTTATTGTAGTACTGCTTTCATCTTTTACGGGTGTTAGGGTGTGATTTAGACTTGGAGGAGGTGGGTTTTCACCCAATTCTTGATCAACTGTAATTGTACACATATTAATCCCGATTTCTTTAACATCAACTTTTTGAGAAAAAGAAATATCATTTAATGAACCATCATCCTGATATACAAAATCAATTTCTTTATTTTCATAAGTTTGTATTTTGTCAACATACCAAGCACTAATATAAGTGTCATTATGAGTTGTTGTTCTAACAGACAATTCCTTTGTCGTGTTAAAAACATAATTGTTTCCCAAAGAATCTGTTATTTCAAATCCCATATTTGATCGTGACACTCCCAATAATTTAACCTTAAAAGAAGCGTCTGGAGGAAATACAACCACATCATTTGTCGCAAAATTATTGATATAAAAGCTACCATTTGCAGTGGGTGAAGAAAAGCTATATACATCTTTCACCCTTGATTTATCAAGATGTTGCTCAGTCATAATCCCACTATTGAAACTAAAGGGATGCAAATTCCAATAAGCCATAATCTCGTTTTCATCAGGTATTTGATCTATGTATGGATTGTTTTCATCAATATCATCTCTAGCACTTAAAATGACTTGGGCTCCATAATTTAAATTCCAGCCTAAACCTACCCAAGTTGCTTCTTGATTCACTTTTATTCCAGAAGCATGGTAATTGAGAGAAATAGGTAATTTAAAATTACCATCTGTTATTGTATAAATTGGAATAGAAATATTTGGTACTCCCGTTGATAAGTCAACAGGATATTCTCCATATTTTAAAAAAGCTGCTGCTTCAGGTGATTTAGGGGCAAAATTTTGTAATTCTATTGGTTGGCTTTCCTGTCCGTAAGTAAACGACAATTGAAAGCATAATATATAAAGGGAAATAATTTTCTTCATTACTTATCTTTTAATGATTTTAATAGACTGTTCTTCGGTGTTGGTTCTGATATTTACTAAATAAATACCGCTTGGTAGGTTTCCTAGAGTAAAAGGAATTTGAGGATTCCCGTTAATTTTAAATTGTTGCAATTGTCTGCCATTGATATCATATAGCGTGGCAATTCCGAAGTCATATGTGAAATTTACTATAATATTGGTTTCACTAATAACAGGATTAGGAACCGCTGATATAAGAATATTCTGTGGTTTGGCCTTGTCTTTTAGTTTGACTACCCAAAAATCACCTTTACCTATTGCACCTTTCTTGTCTCTTGATTTACTGCCAAAAGAAGTTCCCGCTAGTAAATACCCTCCGTCATGAGTAGGATACAGTTTTTTCATGACTTCATCTCCCTTACTACCCACAGTTTTCTCCCAAATTTTCTCTCCTTTGGCGTTAATTTTTAAAGCAATGTAATCATTGATACCCTCTTTATCTCCTCCGCCAATCCCTCCAATAGATTTTAGTTTTCCTAAGGTACTTCCTTTATTGGGTTCAGTTTGAGCATAGCCTGCAATTAAAAATGAACCGTCAGGATTTTCTACAATAGAACTTAAGATGTCGGTTTGACCAAAGTTGTAGGTTTCTTGCCAATCGATACTTCCTTCTCCATCCATTTTTACAATCCAGTAATCGGTTCCTTTTGAGTTGCTTTTGCTCTTGGCATTCGAACTCGAAGAATTAGAATTTCCTCCTACAATAAAACCACCGTCTTGGGTAGCCGATAAGGTAAACAAATCATCATCTTTATCACCTCCTATGGTCTTTTGCCAAAGAATCTCCCCGATGTTATTGATTTTAACTACCCAATAATCCCCAATACCAATATTAGCATCGCTTTTTTCTCCTGAAACAGGCGAATTAGAATAACCACCTAATACATATTCATCATTAGCTAAAGCCACAATACTTTTGAGTTCGTCTTTGTATTTTCCACCAATGGTTTTCTGCCAGTCAAGGGTTCCGTCCTGAGTTAGTTTTACCACCCAGTAATCTAAATTTCCACGACTGTTTTCATTTTTACCAAAAGGATCTTTTTCGTTATTTTCTCCTACAGGCACTTGGTTGGAACTCGAAGAACCTGCCAATACATAACCTCCATCGGGAGTAACGGTAATACTGTTTATTTTTTCTTGTCCACTACCACCAATGGTACGTTGCCATTGGAGTGCTCCCACTGCATTTATTTTAATAATCCAATAATCAGTATCGCCTTTGCACTCGTCTTCTTTGTCTAAACCATATTCAGAGTTTGAAATCCCAGCTAAGATATACCCCCCATCTGGAGTCATTTGTACGGCTTGTAGCAAGTCCATTTCCGTACCACCAAAATTCTTCTGCCATTCTATCTCTCCTTGTGGATTCATTTTCCAGACCCAATAATCAAGATTCCCTTTGTTATTGTTAGTAATGTTTCCACTCTTATTAGAAATAGAGCTTCCGGCCAATAAATAGCCATTATCAGGAGTTTGAATGGCGTCTAATAAATATTCGGATTGTTTGCCTCCGTAGGAGTTTTCCCAAAAGATGTCTTGGGCAGTGGTGCTAAATGTAGAGAATACAAATAGTAGCAACCCATAAAGGTTGCGTTTAAAAAAATGAGACATGGGGTAGTTCTTTTTGTTGTTTAAAAATGGGTGCAAATGTACAACCAAATAACAATACAAAACAATCACCTAATTTGGTGATATTTCTGAAAGATTAACTCATATTTATCTTTTCAAATACTTCTCTATCATATAGTCCGTAATAGCTTTTAGAGGCTTATTAGTTATTGGATGATGCCCAGGCGCATTAAATAGTTCAAGATGGTTTTCGTCTATTTTACAATACCAAACGATGGCCTTCCCATTTTTAAAATAAGTTGTAGTGTCTGTAGGGATAATTTTGCGTAGTAAAAGTAGATCTTCATTATAAGGCAACTTGGAATCTAATCCAGCAAATCCAATCACTTCAGAATTGCAATCGACCTCAACAAATCGATCATTATGCCATTCCAAGCAAGGTTTGTTTTTTTTATAGTTCAAATAAACAAAAGTGAACAAACCTAAAAAAACAACAATTAAAGCCAGAATAAAATTCTTTTTTATACATATCCCTTTTTTAATCATTGGAATTTCTATAAATTCTTTAGAAATAGTTATCCTCTTTTTTTCCTCTATTAATAAATTTTCTTCAGTCAATTCTTCATCTTTCACTTTAGAAACCCCGCAACCTTTTAAAAAATCACCCAAAGGTCTTGGTTTAAAATCAACTAATAAAGCCATCACATCTAAAATTTCTTGACTGGGATTTGTTGTTTTTTCATTAAAAAAATTACAAATCGGACGAAACTTATCATTGTCGAAATTGGGCAAACTATAAAACAACTGAATTATATCTTGATCCTTTTTAGAAAGCCCATTTTGCTTTAATATTTTACAATAATTATGCAACAAAGCTGGAGAAGGTTTATCTAAATAAATGGAAAAAACTCCTTTTCTTTCCTCTTCATATTTATCTTTTATCCCCTTAATATAATTTTTAAAAGTAATATTCTCCATAGGCATTTCCGGAATTATTTGGAACAATCAGAATTCATCGGAATTATCGGAATAGCATAGCAAAACCTCAATAAAATCAACACATCTTTGTCCCAGAATTAGTTCTTGTTTTATTTCGCGATAAGAACAAATGTACAAAACTACTTCTAAAAAAGTGAGTCTATACAGATTGGATTTTGTATTCCGGGAAGTGTATTAAAACCTTTCTGTACTAGCTCACTCAACTTCCCATAAACAAGCTCTTTTAATCAGAGCAAATTAAGGCTATTAAAATTCGAGGCATGACTTCGAACAGCCACAATTATGTCTAATTTTTAATAAGAACAATCATGAAAAAAATGATGATTATAGCTGTTTTTACTGCAATGGCTTTTGCAATGGTATCATGTGACAAAGAAAGCATAGAAAACATTTCACCAAAAGAAAATAAAAAGATAGAAGCATCAGCAAATGCTTATCAAACAGAAAGAGATTCTATTGTGGCGCAAGATGCACCAATAGACGAACCAGGCCCAGGTGATGAAGTGGTACCAGTAAAACCTCCTAAACCATAAATTTTAAGCCAAATTGAATTTTTATTATTATTTTCGGGGAAAGACTTTATATGTTTCGTTCCCCGATTTTTTTTATTCTAGTAATCTCTTTTGTCTGTTTTTCTTGCAAAAGAGAATCATATCAAAAAAATAATAATAAAAATGATAATAACCACAAGAGAGATACTATAGCATTAAACAAAGCAGAAAGTTTTTATCAGAAACAAATATTTGATAGTGCATTTCTTTATTACAATAAATATAAAATAAAAGCCGAAGCATGCAAAGACACAGCTGACATTACATATAGCATTGTTCAAATGGCAAGAATTCAACAAATATTTGGAGATTATTTTGGAGCAGAATCCATTCTAATTGAAGCATTGCCAATCATAAAAAAAGAGAAAACATACAAATCCGCAGTCAACAATTTATTAGGAATATCCGCAAAAGAATTAGAAAACTTTAGTGAAGCTATTAAGTATTACAATGAAGCCAAGAAGCATTCTGAAGACACACTAACCTTACTCACTATTGACAATAATATTGCTGTTGTATTAACTAAACAAAAAAAATACAGTGTAGCAATTAGGATACTACAAAATGTACTAAAAAGTGATTCGATAAACGAACCAAAATATAAAACCAGAAAAGCTAGAATTCTTGATAATCTGGGATTTGTCTACTTCAAAAAGGGAGAAAATGACAAAGGTCTATTAATGACAAACCAAGCACTACAAATCAGATTAAAAGAAAAAGATTCATATGGAAGCATTGAGAGCTACCTACATCTAACAGAAGAGAATATTGAAAGTAACCCGAAAACAGCAAAAAAATTCGCAAAAAATGCTTATGTAGAAGCAACTATAAACAATAGCATTGACGAGAGATTAAAAGCTCTTTTGTTTCTAATTAAAATAGATCCTGAAAAAGAATACGTCTTAAAATATGCTTTTCTAAAAGACAGTATAACCCAAGTAAGAAATACAGCCAAAAACCAATTTGCCAAAATAAGATACGATGCAACAGTTGCGAATGAGGAAAACCTAAAGCTAAAAAACGAAAACATCACAACCGATTTGCAACTTCAAAAAAGTCAAAATGAAAAAAACCTTTGGATTTCAGCCTCAGCACTATTAATAAGTTTGCTATTTATACTCTATAACTACCTAAAAAACAAGAACAAACTAGAAAAACAAAAAGCAACTTATTTTACGGAAACTAAAATTGCTAAAAAAATCCACGATGAAATTGCAAACGACGTTTTTCAAACGATTTCTTTTGTAGAAACAAAAAAAATGGAAGAACCTGAAAATAAGGAAACTCTAATCAATTTATTAGATAATCTTTACCAGCGCTCCAGAAATATTTCAAAGGAAAATGAATCAATTGAAACGGGCGAATCTTTTATTGAAAATTTAATTGAAATGATAAGCAGTTACAAATCAACAACACAAAACATTATCATTAAAAAAGATGAAACAATAAATTGGATGAATCTATCAGAGATTAAAAAAATAACTTTATATAGAGTATTACAAGAACTATTAGTAAATATGAAAAAGCACAGTGAGGCTGGAATTGTAGTTCTAAACTTCGCTAATACTAAAAATGATATTACAATAGACTATTCTGATAATGGAAAAGGATTAGAAATAGATAGTATTAAAAAAAGTGGTATCTCCAATGTGGAAAACCGTATTCAAAACATAAATGGAAAAATTACTTTTGATGCAACGAGTAATGGACTGAAAATAAAAATTAATATTCCAAAATAAATAATACTATGTTTTCAAAAATTTTAGTAACTGATGACATCGATTTAAATAACATTGCGACTGAAAAAGCATTGAATGAACTAAACATCCCTTTTACAGAATATGTGAAGTATTGTGATGATGCTATCTTAAAATTAAAAAAAGCACAAGCTGAGAATATCCCATTTGAGTTATTAATCACTGACTTATCTTTTAAAAATGACCATAGAGACGCAAAAATAATCTCAGGAGAACAATTAATAGCAGAAGTAAAAAAGACATTCCCAAAAATCAAAATAATTGCATTTTCAATTGATGATAGACCCCATAAAATTAAAAGATTAATCAATGACCAAGATATTGATGCTTATGTAGTAAAACATCGAAATACTGCAAATGAACTAAAAAAAGCGATAGAAGTGGTATGGATAGGATCAGAAAAATATCTATCTCCTTCAATTCTACAAGCATTACAAGATAAAACTACTTCCGAAATTGATGATTACGACATCCAATTGCTCACACAATTATCTATAGGAATTCCTCAAGAAAACATGGAAGCAAAATTTAAGGAATTAAATATCACTCCCAATAGTAAAAGTACCATTGAAAAACGCATCGCCAAACTAAAAGATTACTTCCAAGCAAATAATACCACACATTTGATATCTATAGCAAAAGATATGGGTATAGTATAGTCAATTTATCTTATGATTTAAAAGTCCGTAATTCAGGTACGGACTTTTTTATGCTTTACGGTTTCCCGTAAGGAATTGGTTTTTATTGAGTTTAAGTTTGAATATAATTTAATTTTTAAGCTAAGATGGAAACAAACAAAAAAATGTCACTAGGTAAAAAAGTATTAATCGGATTAGGAATATTAATATGTGTAAGTTACTTATCCAATTTGGGAAAAGAAAGCAAAGAGAACAATACTTCAGAAAAAGCGAATACAGAAAATGAAAACACTTCTAATGTTGTTAAAATAGGTGATGTTTTAACAACCGATTACTTCGAAATATCAGCTAACAAAATTGATATTCAAAATAGTGTTGATACTGGTAATCAGTTTACTGATTTAAAGCAAGAATCTGGCAATCTATATCTAATTATCAACGCTACTTACAAAAACATAGATAGCGAAAGTAGAATGCTTTTTGATGGTTCAATTTGGATTAACTACAATGGAAAAGATTATGAGTTTGACAAGTCCGAAACTTTAATGGCAGAAGGATGGGGACTTATGCTTGATCAAATTAATCCATTAACTTCAAAGACAACAAATTTAGTTTATAAAATTCCTTCTGAAATAAAAGGTGATGTTTATTGGCAACCAGGGAGAAGTGATTCTGATGAAAAAATATATTTAGGCAAAATATAAAATTATGGAATACAAAGTAGTACCCTTCGTAGCATCATTAGATGCAAAAAAAGGAACCTCTGATCATGTTGCAGAACAATTAGAGAGTTTAATTGGACATTTTTCAAATCAAGGGTGGAAATATGTAAGACTAGAGAGTGTTACAACATTCGTTCAACCCGAAACAGGTTGCTTCGGTTTAGGAGCCAAACCTGGATATACAACCACTAGACAAATGATAGTTTTTGAAAAATAGTATGAAGTATTTAATCCTTTTAATTATTCAATTGTATTGGTTTACTAAATCGAAACAAAGACAGCCAAAATGTATTTTTAAAAAATCATGTTCACGCTTTGTTTATGAAGAAACTTTACAAAATGGGTTCTTGAAAGGATTAAAAGCTTTTAATTATAGATATAAGAATTGTCGAAGTGGATTCGAAATTTTTAGAAATCCAATAAATAATAAAATTCAAGCACTGTTACCTACAAATGAAATAATTGTAAAAGAAGAAATAGCAGAAAGATTAATTAACCAATTTAAAAAGTAAACATTATGGCAAGTTATTATGTAAACAAAAATGCACAATCAAATGGTGATCATGAAGTACATGTATCAGGATGCAGTTTTCTACCAAGTATAGAAAACAGAATTTATTTAGGAGAATTTGCAAATTGTACCGAAGCTGTGAAAAAGGCTAAAGAAACATACAAACAAGTAAATGGCTGTTATTTTTGTTGTAACTCTTGTCACACAAAATAAAAAGAGATGTAACGGTTAAAACCATTGATTGCAACTACAATCTTAAAAGAGAATTATGAAGGTTTAGATTACTTGTAGCCAAGCAAACCATAGCAATACAATTTAAAAACACTAAGATGAAAACACTTTCAATAACATTACTAATTTGTCTATTCTCATTAACAATGTCAGGGCAAAATAAATCAAATAGATTAATTGCTTCAAATTGTGATCTTAGAGGCTGTTCAGGATCGGATTATTGCTCTGCATGTAAAAATTGTTCTGGGTGCGCCCATTGCAACAGTGGTGGCTCATGTGGAGTTTGCAAGAGTTCTTCTTCAAACAATCACTATTCCACTCCAAAACGTAAAAAAAATTCGGCAAGATCAAAACCTGTTCAGTATTATCAATATACAACTTCGAAGACATATAATGCAGATGAGCCAATTACAATCTATAAAGAATTAATTAACCTCAGAGAAAAACCAAATACAAAATCTGAGGTTCTTGAGAGTTTACTTTATGGTGATACTGTAATTTTTATTGAAAAAAAGGGAGAATGGTCAAAAGTGAAAGTTGAAAAAACTGGAACCGTAGGATTTATTTTTTCTAAACTATTAAATTTTTAAAAATGAACTCAACTATCATGACAATCGAATTAAAAAGTCACTTTTTAAGGTTGTACCAAATAGCTTTAGCAGATGAGAATTTTGATGTTTTAGAGCTTCAAATGTTATACAATTTAGCAGATGAAAGAGGGATCCCAAAAGAAGAATTAGACAAAATGTTCCTTTCTCCCATAAACAATGACTTGAATATCCCTAATGACTTAAATACTAGAGTTGAATACTTATATGACTTAGCACGAATAATGTGGGCAGATGAAAAAATAACTCTTGACGAAATGAACTCTTTAAAAAAATACTGCAAAAAATTTGATTTTTTAGAAGATAATATTGACGAATTAGTAGAATACTTGATTGATTGTGTGAAGAAAGGAATAAAAAAAGAAGATATTATTAATCAATTAAACTCATAATTCATGAAATCATTAAAAGAATTATTCAGTATAAAGGCAATCAATAATATCGTTTCTAAACCTGTTCAATTTGAAGAAGAAGACAGAGAACAAATAAGAATCACTTATTATCAAAGCGGTTTTGCAGCTTCAATTAAAGCAACAGGTAAACCTATTGTGTTAAAAACTTGCCTGCAAAATCTTTATAGCAGTTTTGAAAATCAATGTAGAAAGCAGAAAGAAGAACAAGAAAGATTAAAACAACCTTATAAAGAAGAACAAGAAAAGCATAGAATTGAACTAAAAAAATTTGAAGCAGGTTTATCCATACAAGAAAAGAAAGAAGAAGAATTAAATATAAACATTCAAAATTTAAGACAAGAAATAGTTGACGTTAGAAAAAATCCTGAGAAATATATTGACGGAATAAAAGGTCTTACAGCACAATTTTACATTGGTTTGGGTCTATTGGTACCTATAACATTATATCTTTTAGTTTTTTATATCTCGGCTTCATATTCTGCCTTTTTCAAAGAGTTTTCAGATAATAGCCTAACAGCTGCCATTTTTGATAAGGATGCGTTAAACAATTCTTTTAAAGATAGTTGGTTAGAAGGAATTTTAGTAATTACAATACCTTTTGTATTTATGGGATTAGGTTACATTATCCATATGGTACAAAAAGGAGAAGGTATAAAAAACACAATTCGATTAATCTCTCTCTTCTTACTTACTTTTTTATTTGATGGTTTATTGGCATATCAGATTGAAAAAAAAATATATGAATTTAATAAAACTCCTGATTCACAACTATACAACCTTAAAATAGCACTTGGGGAAGCAGAGTTTTGGATGATTATTTTTGCTGGTTTTGTAGTTTATGTGATTTGGGGATTAGTATTTGATTTCATAATGAAAGAACATGAGAAACTAGACGCAATAAAAGTCCATATTCGTTCTAAAAATGAAGAAATAAATAATTTAGAAAAACAATTAGTAAAAGTAGTTCAACTAGTAAATGATTTTAAAAACAAAATAATAGAAGAAAGTGGAAAAATTACAGTTTTACAATCTAAAATTGATGGTTTTGTTTTTCCAGTAAAAGAATATTTGAATTATCACAATCAATACAAAGAAGGGTGGTTCCAAGCTATAGGTACTGAAATTGCTTTGGCTATAAATACGAAAGAAGAATTATTAGTACAGTGTGATGATGTAGCAAACGAACATTTAAAATCATTAGACTTAATAAACCCCGATTTTCAGCACCTTGTATATTCAAAAAATTAAAAATCATGAAAACTAAATTAAAAATCATTTGTAGTTTATTGACCTTGATATTGGTTTTTTCGTGTAAAAATCAGAATGACAATGAAGATAGACCAAATTCAAATGATTCAAAGAGTGGGGTATTAAAAAGCAATAAAAACGAAAATTTTAACATCAGCATTTTAATAGACTTGTCAGATAGGATAAGTACAACAAAATATCCCAATCCAACAATGGAATATTACCAAAGAGATTTAGGGTATATAAAATCAGTGTCTGAAGCTTTTACTGAACATGTCAAAAATAAAAGAATAAGGATGATGAATGACAATATTCAGGTTTTTTTTAATCCAAATCCACTGAATTTTGAAATAAATGATATTTCGAAAAAACTAAAAATTAAGATTGATAAAAATAATGCGTCTAAAGAGTTTATAAGTACAATCAATGATACATATGCAAAAGAAACAGCAAAAATTTATTCATTAGCATTAAAAGACAAAAATTATATTGGTTCAGATATATGGAGTTTTTTTCAGAACGATATTAATGATTATTGCATTGAAAGCAATCATAGAAACATTCTTGTAATCCTTACAGACGGTTATATTTTTTATAAGGACAGTAATTTTAAAGAAGGAAATCAATCCACGTATCTAACTCCAGAATTAATACGCTCTTATTCATTAAGTAATAAGGATTGGAAAAAAACTATAAAAACCAAGGAGATAGGTTACTTAAGAGCTAATGATGATTTATCAAGCCTTGAAATTTTGGTATTAGGAGTTAATCCCGATAAAAAAAATCCTTATGAAGGAAAAGTAATAAATGAGTTTTGGACAAATTGGTTCAAAGAAATGAAAGTAAAACGTTTTGAGATAAAAGAAACGGCCTTGCCAAGTAATGCAGACAAAGTGATTAAGGATTTTATCAATAATGAATAGTACAATAAATTACTGTTGAGTCGCACAAAAAGATTAATTAATAAAATTATGGTAAATTTTACAAATACAGATTTAGTTTATACTGATTACTCTCCAACTGTTGATGATGGAGATGATCCAAAATACATCGGAGTTTTAGACAGAAAAAAAGTGGATAAAACTGAAGAATATGAAGTGGTTTATTTTTGTAATCAATTTTTGAACAAGCATAAGTTAACCAAAAAGTCCTCTTTTCAAAAAGTAGAAAAATTACTTCGTGATAAAAAAATTACAGATGTAGATGATCGTGAAGAATTAATAAAATGGATTGAAAAGAATTGGAACAAATAAATAAAGCCTTGAATCTTTTTATAGAACACCCCATAAGGGTGTTTTTTTATACAAAAAAAGTCCCACCGAAGCAGGACTAAAGATTTTCATCTACGGCATATAGCCTTATTGTGATAAGATTAAAGATTAGAATAAAATTATCTATCACAAATATAGTCAAAACAATTTTATAAAAGTTTACGGTTTTCCACATTTTAAACAAAAAACTTTTTCTTATTTTTAGTTGCAAAATAAACAAACATGTCAAGAATACTAGGTCTAGATTTAGGAACAAACTCGATAGGTTGGGCACTTATTGATGATGCAAAAAATAAAATTTTAGGCATTGGAAGTAGAATCTTTCCAATGGGTGTTGAAAACTTAGGGGAAGGAGAAGGAAGAGAAATGTCCAAAAATGCTGGTAGGACTGGGGCTAGAGGCGTAAGAAGACAATTTTTTAGAAGACGTTTGAGAAAGAAAGTTTTGTTAAAAGCGCTTTCTGATAATAACATGTGTCCAATGGTTGCTAATGATTTTGAAGATTGGAAGAAAACAAAGGAATTTCCATCTGAGAAATTAGCAGCATGGTTTGCCTTAAATCCTTACGAATTACGCCATAAAGCTTTGAATGAAAAATTGTCACTAGAAGAAATTGGTAGAATTTTTTATCACTTAATTCAAAGACGTGGATTTTTGAGTAATAGTAGAAAAGGAGGAAGTGATGATGGAGCTATTTTCAAAGGAAATCCAAAAGAAGGTAAAATTGGAATTACAGAAACGCAGGAAAGTATCGAAGATAAAACTTTAGGCTCTTATTTATTTGAAATTTATCCAAAAGAGAATCAACCTTTTCAAAATGGTTTGGAAAGAATACGTAACCGATATACAACACGAAAAATGTATGTAGACGAGTTTGAATTGATTTGGAATAAACAATCACAATTTTATTCTAATTTAAATGAGGAATTAAAAACCTTGTTTGGCGGAAGAAAATTAGAGGGTTACAAAGAGGATGGCATTTTATTTCATCAACGTCCATTACGTTCGCAAAAACATTTAGTGGGTAATTGTTCTTTTGAACCCAGTAAAACCAAGTGCCACATTAGCGCTATTCCATTTGAACAATTTAGAGTTTGGCAATGGGTCAATACGGTAGAATATAATGGAAAGAAAATTTCGCAAGAGGAAAAAGAAAAAATAGTAGAATTTCTATACGCTAATGAAAAACCAGATTTCAAGAAAATTCGAAAAGCTATTGGGAAAGAAAGTCCAGAATTTAAGTTCAATTATAAAGATGATGATAAAATAGTTGGAACTCATACTATTGCTAACTTATCAAATAAGAAGTATTTCGGTAAAAAATGGTTTGAGTTTACTGAAAAAGAACAAGAAGATATTTGGCATGTGTTGTATTTCTTCGATAGTAAATCTAATTTAAAAGAATATGCAATAAAAAATTGGAATTTTACCGAAGAACAAGCAGAAGCTATTTCTAAATTCAATGTTAAAGATGGTTATTCCAGTTTGAGTAGAAAAGCAATATCCAATATTTTGCCATTTTTAAAATTAGGTTTTACTTATGATGTAGCTGTAGTACTTGGAGGAATAAAGAATGTTTTTGCTTCCAATTGGGATAAATTATCAGAGGAGAAAAAAAATTATTTAATTGACAATGTAGAAGGAATTGTTCGTTCCAAAACGAAAGGTGGTTTTATTGATATTATTAAAGATATTTTGCGAAATGACTACAGTGTTTCAGACCATCAACTACGCAAATTATACCATCATTCTGCAACTATTGATGTTTTAGAATTATTAGAAAAATTGCCATTAGGAAAAGATGCTGATGCAGCAATTCAAGCTATCAGAAATCCTATTGTCATAAAAGCTTTGTTTGAGTTACGAAAATTAGTGAATGAACTTATTACAGATTATGGTGCTATTGATGAAATAAAAGTAGAAATGGCTCGTGATTTGAAAGTTTCAAAATCACAGCGTAACAAAATTAGAAAAGAACAAAATAGACTAGAACGCGAAAATGATAGGGTAAAATCCAGACTTTTAGAGGAAGGACAAAGAACAACCCATGATACTATCTTGCTTTATAAATTATGGGAAGAATGCAAACGTACTTGCCCCTATACAGGAAAACCAATTTCGGTAACACAACTGTTTTCAGGAGAAGTTCAAATTGAACATATTCATCCATGGAGTCGTTCGCTAAATGATAGTTTTGCAAACAAAACACTTTGTTATGCAGATGAAAATCGAAACAAAGGGAACAAAACACCTTATGAATTCTATGGAAATGACGATACCAATTGGTCAGCGATAAAGGAAAGAGCTTTAAAATTATTCTCTGACACTAAAGAATACCCAAATGCTTATCAAAAATTCAAACGATTTGTACAACAAAAATTTGATGATGACTTTTCTTCACGTCAATTAAATGATACCAGATTTATTAGTAAAGAAGCAAAAAACTATTTATCAAGGATTTGCAAAAATGTTATGGTTTCTCCAGGACAAGCTACTTCAAATTTACGCCAAAAATGGGGAATGAATAATATTTTAAACGATGAAAACGAAAAAACACGCGAAGACCACCGCCATCACGCTGTGGATGCGCTAGTAATGGCTTGTACTAAATTGTCTTATGTGCAAGAATTATCAAAATGGAACAGATATAATAGAAACTCAGAACTTAAGAATTTCCCGTTGCCTTGGGATTCTTTTAGATATGATGCAGAGAAAGCTGTTGAAAATATACTTGTCTCTCATAAAAAAGTTTCTAATGATATTACAGTTAGAACTCATATTACAGAAAAAAATGGCAATAAACATAAAAATATTGGTTTAGCAGCTCGAGGACAATTGCATAAAGAAACCGTTTATGGTAAACGTACGTTTAATGGAGAAGAAGCATTTCATGTAAGAAAGCCTATTGAAAGTTTAGAGACAGCGAAACAAATCGAAAAAGTAGTTGATGAAACGATAAAAACACTAATCTTAAAGAGAATAAATGAACTAGGAGGTTTTATAAAAGACAAAGTACCTACCAATACTTTTTTTATAGTGGGTGAAAACGGAGTTAAGCAACCACAAATATTTTTACCTAATAAAAATGGAAATCCAGTACCTATCTTAAAAGTAAGAGTGAAAGAAAATATTGGTGGTGCAGAAAAATTAAAAGATAATATAAATCAATGGGTAAACCCAAGAAATAATCATCACGTATTAATCTACAAAGATGAAAAAGGAAATTTAAAAGAAGATGTTGTTACTTTTTGGACCGTAGTAGAACGTAAACGAACAAACCAACCAGCCTATCAATTACCAATTGACGGAAAAGAAATTGTAACTACGTTACATATTAACGATATGTTTTTATTAGGTTTAAATGAAGAGGAAATCAATTGGGAAAATCCTGATTTTGATTTGTTAAGGGAGAATTTGTATAGGGTTCAAAAATTGACTTCTGGTGATTATTTTTTTAGAGATGGTAAAGCCTCCTCAATAAATAATAAAAATGAGGAAAAACGTTTAAGTTTGAAGGGATTATTTCTACTTTCTCCAATAAAAGTAAAAATTTCAGTTTCTGGAAAAATTCAAAAAGTATAGATTTAGTAAAAGTTCTTTGACATAAGATTCTAATAATCTTAAACATTTCGAGCCATAATGGGCTTTTTACGAGGTTATTCGGTTGTGATTTACAAACACCAAGCTAATATTTGTATAGATATGTTTGTGATTATAATTGATTTAAAGATTAGAAAACACGATATTTTAAAAAACAAATATGTTATGAAAGACACAGTTGTGGTTTGATTAAAGATTAGAAAGCACGATATTTATAGTAACGGAACGCTGGCTTTAGTTTCTGTTGTGGTTTGATTAAAGATTAGAAAGCACGATATTTACACGCGCTTCTTCGTACACAATCTCACCGTTGTGGTTTGATTAAAGATTAGAAAGCACGATATTGGAACTGGCGTGGTTTCGGCTGGGATTACAGTTGTGGTTTGATTAAAGATTAGAAAGCACGATATTGACTTGATGCTGAAATTGAATTATAAAAGAGTTGTGGTTTGATTAAAGATTAGAAAGCACGATATTCATTTAGAATGAACATAGTTAGGTTGTTCAGTTGTGGTTTGATTAAAGATTAGAAAGCACGATATTCTATAGTTGCCACAAAACTTAAGAAACTTAGTTGTGGTTTGATTAAAGATTAGAAAGCACGATATTGCGCAAACTATGCTTTAGTTAAACTACATCGTTGTGGTTTGATTAAAGATTAGAAAGCACGATATTATATTTGCTATCAATAACAGCTAATGTTGTGTTGTGGTTTGATTAAAGATTAGAAAGCACGATATTAGTTTGTTGTTTGCCTTTGCCTTTACTGTAGTTGTGGTTTGATTAAAGATTAGAAAGCACGATATTCACAAGATGTCACAGGATTTTTAACCTATGGTTGTGGTTTGATTAAAGATTAGAAAGCACGATATTAAATGCGAGTGCAAGAAGAGCAGACTCTCAGTTGTGGTTTGATTAAAGATTAGAAAGCACGATATTGCTATAGCATTTACTGTTAGTGAAAAACAAGTTGTGGTTTGATTAAAGATTAGAAAGCACGATATTCAACAGTTGTTAATGTTTATATAAATGACAGTTGTGGTTTGATTAAAGATTAGAAAGCACGATATTTTCTCTTTGTTGTTGTAGTTTTATTTCAGCGTTGTGGTTTGATTAAAGATTAGAAAGCACGATATTAAGTATTCAAACAGTACGAAGACTTTGAGCGTTGTGGTTTGATTAAAGATTAGAAAGCACGATATTATTTTAAACCTTTAATTATGCTCTGGAGTAGTTGTGGTTTGATTAAAGATTAGAAAGCACGATATTAAACTGATATGTTTAATACAGTCCGATGGGTTGTGGTTTGATTAAAGATTAGAAAGCACGATATTCCAACTTTTGTATTCATTAAAGCCTGAATCGTTGTGGTTTGATTAAAGATTAGAAAGCACGATATTCGAAGAATAAAATTAAGGCTATACGAAGAAGTTGTGGTTTGATTAAAGATTAGAAAGCACGATATTGTTGACTTGTTACCTTCTGATATTTAAACAGTTAAAAGAGAATATCGTGATAAAAAATGCTTCTTTTTTGCAATGATAAGGCAAGATTGAGGCATTTTTTTATTTTAAAACAATTCCAATTGTGTAGGTTGCGGTTCTTTGGGCACTTCTGCCTTACCCCAAAAATTTAAAATATTACCAAATTGCTTGTCAGTTATTCGCAATACAGAAACTTTTCCCAGTGGTGGTAATAATTTATGAATTCGCTTCTCATGAACATCTGCACTTTCGCTACTAGCGCAATGTCTAACATATACCGAATATTGCATCATGCTAAAACCATCTTTTAATAAATTGTTTCGAAAACCAGAGGCACTTTTTCTGTCCTTTTTAGTTTCTGTTGGCAAATCAAAAAATACAAATAACCACATAATTCGGTATCCATTTAGCTCCATAGTTTTGGATATTTTATCTTTTTCCGTTCTCCAGTAAAACACTGCTGCAACGAACTAGCCGTTTTTTGTAATGCAACCATTAACGGACTCTTTTCTTCTTTAAAGTAAACTGTTCGGGTTAGGATTTGTAATAGCTCAGACTTAATTTCGGTATTTAATTCTTGTTCTTTGTATCGCTGCATTATTTCATATACTTTTTCGTCTACAATAGGACGAAAAGGTTCCATAATATCATCTGCAAGCGCAAAAGCATTGTATTTACTTTTGTGGTGAATTCCTAATGTATTTAAAAGGCCGCTTCCAGAAAGTGCTCTTGCTGTTGCTGCTCTTAAAATAGCATAACCATAGTTTAAAAAATTATTTGGATAATCGCCAAAGCGCTCCCTTTTAAATTGATGTTCAAAGAATGTTTTCCAATAAAAATTAGCAGCAACCCCTTCCATATTAGAAGTATCCCCACTTAAAACTTTGGTAGCCAAAAAATCAAAATTATTTCTCTTTCCTGTAATTTTTTCTAACAATACTCCTTGATTCGTGATTTTTTCTACTATTGTTTGTTGCCAAAGTTGCTTTTTTAATGGTACACTAGCCTCTATTTGATTTTTAAATATTTCTTGTTGAATGTGATGACTATTAAGATTTAAAAATAAACCGTTAGGTAAATGGCTTTTCCCACAAATAATGACAGAAGTGTTATTATCAATTAGTAAGTTTAAAGCAGGAAGACTGATGTATATTTCTTGATGATCCAATACCAAAAAACCAATATCCTCAATAGGTATTACTCCTTCTCGAATATCGTTTTTAATGAGCAGCTGATTGTTTTTTGTTGAGATAGCAGATTTGTTCTCCACCAAAATAGATTTCTTTAACATATCTTTAAAATGAAGTGTAAGATAGCCGAAAAGTTGATTGATAAATTACGGATTACCGTAAGAGGTGTAAGTTACATTTTCTTATTTTTGAACAAAATCAAACGAGTATGAATAAAAAATTACTTTCTTTAATATTCATTTTCATCTTTACTACAAATTGCAAAAAAGAAGAGGCAAAATCAAATGAAATAATTTCTGATACAGAAAAAATAAATCATGAAGATATAAAAACCATTACACCTCATGAAGCGCATAGTTTTTATAAAAATACAGAGAAGAAATATGAATATCGTACTGGCAAATTCAATAAATATGAATATAATTATGATGTGGTGGGTTTTGATGAAAATAAAAATCCAGTTACAGGTAACATTATAACTCAGGGCAAACTTGGAGCGGGTGTATTATCATCATCTACCAACCAAAATATAGAAGTTGAAGTAGAATGGGTTTCCAATGGTAAATTAATCGCTACTGACAATGAAAACAAAGAATATGACTTAAAGGTAAAGGACTAAAAGAATTATAACAAATTATCAAATAAAGTTATTTAAAATAATGTTATAAGATACAACCATTATATAAATTTAAAATAAATGAAAACAGGATTCTTACTACTTACATTCTTAACATTAAACCTTTCTGAATCCAACGTATATATTTGTGGACCAACTGGCGCAAAAAAATACCATTATACCAATAATTGTAGAGGGTTAAACTCATGCAGTCATGGAATTAAAAAAGTGTCTATTAGTGAAGCTAAGAGTTATGGATTAACTCTTTGTGGATGGGAAGATTAAAATGCTACATTTTTATAAAACTCTAGTAATTGTTGTTCTCTTTTTTTTTCAAACAAAGGCACAAATAAAACTTTGTTCTTGGAATATTGAAAACATTGGAAAATCAAAGTCAGAAGAAAATATTGAATTTATGGCAAATACATTGCGTGACTTTGATATAGTAGCTATTCAGGAAGTTGTAGCAGGATATGGTGGAGCACAAGCAGTAGCAAAATTAGCAGATAAATTAAATCGAAAAGGAGCTAAATGGGATTTTATAATAAGCAATCCAACAACCGGAAGCGCTTATAAAGCAGAGAGATATGCCTTTCTTTGGAAAACAGCCAAAATAAAATTAAAAGGAACACCTTGGCTAGAAGAAAGGTTCAAGTTCGAAATCGATCGAGAGCCATTTTATGCAACATTCATAGCCTATGATAAAGAATTTACGCTCGCTAATTTCCACGCCATTACAAAAAGCAAACAACCTGAAACTGAAATCAAATATTTTAAATTTTTACCAGCTCAATATCCCCATTTAAATATAATTTTTTTAGGAGATTTTAACTGTCCTCAATCGCATACAGTCTTTTTTCCATTAAAAAAAATGGGGTATGCTTCAGTATTTCAAAATCAAAAAACATCATTAAAAAAAGAATGTCAAAGAGGCAATTGTTTAGCTTCCGAATTTGACAATATTTGGTACAATACTTTAAAGAACAAAGTAAGTAACAAACACGTAATTCATTTCTATAAAGAGTTTGAGTCATTAAAAAAAGCTAGAGAAATTTCAGATCATATCCCAATAATAACTGAACTCAATTTCAATTGAGTATATTACTAAACGACATAACCAGCCGACAATTTTTAACTTTTCCGTTAAACTGATAAAGAGACAAAAGTTCTTAGTGTTACTTTTTTATTTCTAAAATCTGTAGTAAAAGTTATAGGTATCTTGAATAATCATCAGGAATATAAGCATTTATTTCTCTTAAGTATTTTCTTAATGCAGTTTTGCTTGTATGCCCAGTTATTGCCATGATATTTGATTCAGCTTCTTCGGGTGTCATTTCTTTGATAAAAGTATTGTAAAGCTTAGTTATAAAAGTATGCCTAAAACTATACAATCCATAATCTTTCCCTAAACCAAATTTCTTTTTTACTTCAAAAAAATAATCGGAGTAATCGTTTCTTCTACTGGTTTCACTTGCTTCCCAATATTGTCCAAAATCTTTTCTTCCAAATAAATAAGCATCTTTTTTATAAGATGAAATATCAGGCATTTCATCAATTAAAACCTGTGGAATTCTCTTTAATTTGAATCCTGTTTTAGTTTTAATCTTTAAAATTTTGTCATTTAAATCAATATCACCAATCGTAATACGATTGACTTCAACAGGCCTTAAAAAGTTGTAGGAAATGAATTTCACATACAGTGATAGCAACTTATTATTTTTATCTAAATAGTCAAATATTGTAGTTTCTTCAGTACTAGAATAAGATTTATTCTTTTCGGGATTACTTTTTAAAACAGGAATCTTATGAATAAAATTTTCAGATATCATTTCATTTTCTGCTAAAACAGTAAAGATTGAGCTAATGTCTGTGCGAGTATTGTTTCTGTTTTTTGGCGAAGTGTTCGTTAGAACTTCATTTAAATAAGTAGTAACTACTTTTTTATTTACAGAACTTATTAATCTGTTTTTAAAACCATTATCTTCTAACCATTTTTCAAAACGCTGAATTCTACCTTCTAAACCTTTATAAGAGGTTTCCGCTAAAGTACTTTTTTTGATATTTAAAGCAAATTCGAAAGCTTCTTTTATAGATTTATCTTGAGATTGAGAGTCTTCTTCAAAATTAAATTTATCCTCAGGATTAAATGGATTGAATCCATCCTTTAAGAGAATTGATAAATTTCTTTGCATAGTCTTTAGCCATGCCAATCTCTCTCTCTTTTCTAAGTGCTGGGGTGCATAAATATTAACTGGAAATCTTTCAAGTAGACCATCCGCATTTTTACGAAAAGAAAAATAGACATACCAACGCTTTGATAAATCACCATTAGCATCATAGATTTTAGGTTCTGAATATTTCTTCTTTTCTTTCAAAGTGTGTTCAAAAACGTGTTCACTTTGCAAATATCGCAATAAATTAGACATAAAAAAAGTGGGATTAAATTGCTCTAATCCCACGTAAAACCTAACTTTTCGATTTTAAAAAAAACTTGTAGCGAGGACGGGAGTTGAACCCGTGACCTCAGGGTTATGAATCCTGCGCTCTAACCGACTGAGCTACCTCGCCAAGGCAAACGGTTATTGCATCTCTCAATGCGGGTGCAAATATAACACTATATTTAAAGGTTGCAAATTATTTTTAAAAATATAAATCAAAAAAATATTTTTTTTTCAAACTATTATTATATATATTTCCAAAAAAAATGGAAATGGACAATAAAATACGCTATGAACTAGAATTCCCCATAAACTCTTCGCCTCAACTGTTATATCAATATATTTCTACGCCTTCTGGACTTCAAGAATGGTTTGCGGATAATGTAAATTCACGCGGCGAATTTTTTACTTTTTCTTGGGATGATTCAGAAGAAAAAGCGCGTTTGTATTCCAAAAAAACTGGAGAAAAAATAAAATTCAAATGGGTTGACAGTGAAAATCACGATACGGAATATTATTTTGAACTACGAATATTAGTTGATGAAATCACCAAAGATGTTTCGCTAATGGTAGTAGACTATGCGGTGCAAGAAGACATCGACGAAGCTAAAATGCTTTGGGAAAATCAAATTTCCGACTTAAAACACGTCATTGGTTCCGTTTAAATTTAATTTATAACATTATATTTGCACCGTCTTTTAAATAAATTGAAAGACGGTTTTTTTATGCAAAATGTTATCTTACAAAATAATCGCGGTTTTCTTTTTGGCGATGCGGTTTTTGAAACCGTAAAAATCATTGACAATAAAATCCTTTTCTCTGAAGATCATTATTTCCGTTTAATGGCTTCGATGCGAATTTTACGTATGGAAATTCCGATGAATTTTACTTTAGAATTTTTTGAAAGTGAAATTTTAAATGCGGTTAACACCCAAAGCCTAGGCACCTCTGCTCGAGCAAGATTAACCGTTTACCGAAAAGATGGCGGCTTTTATTTACCCGAAACCAATGAAATAGACTATATCATTACCGTTTCCGGAATCGAAAATCCATTGTATGAAATTGAAAAGAAAAATTACGAAGTCGACATCTACAAAGATTTTGTAATTACCAAACAATTGCTTTCAACAATTAAAAGCACAAACAAAGCAATAAACATCACAGGAAGCATTTACGCTCACGAAAATGGTCTAGATAACTGTATTTTACTTAACGATGAAAAGAACGTCGTAGAGGCTCTAAATGGCAATTTATTTATGCTCAAAGATGGCATTTTATCTACTCCGCCCATTTCTGAGGGTTGCTTGAACGGCATAATGCGTAAACAAGTTTTAGCTTTAGCAAAAACCTTAAACACCATAGAGGTAAAAGAAACCCCTATCTCTCCTTTTGATTTACAAAAAGCTGATGAATTATTCATTACCAATGTAATAAAAGGAATACAGCCAGTAACCAAATACCGTAAAAAGGAGTTCCAAACCAATATGTCCGAAACATTAACTCAAAAATTGAATGTAAAAATCAGACTGGGTTAATTGTAAATAGGATTTTCGGGAGCATTAGACCAGATTAAATAATCACCACCTTGTTCCATTATTTTTTCTCTCCAAAAATCAGAAGGGGATTTACCGATAATCTTGTTGCGCAATTCATTTTCGGAAATAATCCAGGAATTAGATTCTAATTCATTTTGCAACTGTTCGGCATCCCAACCGGAATAGCCCAAAAAGAAACGAATATTGTTACGGCTTATTTTTCCTTGATTAATCAATTCTTTAGTCGATTCAAAATCGCCACCCCAATAAATGCCGGTTGCAATTTCGATACTACCCGAAATGAGTTGTGGAATATTATGAATAAAATATAAATTATCCTGCTCAATAGGCCCACCGTTGTATATTTTAAAAGAAGCACTAATTTCAGGGATTAAATCATGAATAGTATACCCCAGCGGCTTATTCAGTATGAAACCGACCGACCCTTCTTCATTATGATCAGCCAATAAGACAACCGATCTATTAAAAGACAAATCTCCTGTGATAGAAGGTTCTGCTACTAGCAAATTCCCTCTCTTTGGTTTTACTGCTATCATAACTTTGTGATTTTCTATTAAATTTAACAAAATAATTATTTACACTCCAAATTAAATCGTTAAACTACATAAAAAAAGCCACGCAATGCGTGGCTTTTTTGAAATTATAATAAACTATTATTTGTTTACTGATCCTTCTAAGTCAGCACCTGCTTTAAATTTCACTACATTTTTAGCAGCAATTTTAATAGTTTTTCCTGTTTGAGGGTTTCTTCCTTCTCTTGCAGCTCTTTTAGATACTGACCAAGATCCAAATCCTACTAAAGAAACTCTTCCACCTTTTTTCAAAGTGCCTTCAACATTTCCTAAGAATGATTCTAAAGCTGCTTTTGCAGCTGCTTTTGTAATTCCTGCGTCAGCAGCAATAGCATCGATTAAATCTGATTTGTTCATAATAATTGTTATTAATTGATTGGTTAATATTAATACTTAGTCCTACAAATTTAAAAGGATTTCCTTATCACACAACACTTGAGCAGTATTTTTGCTAATTTTGTTGATAACTTCATTTTTTTGTTGATAAAATAAGTATTTCATCGATAAAAGTAATATTTATTGCTTTTTCGTTAGGTTAAAAGGCTAGTGTTTGCTCAGAAAAAGTCATCCCGTTAAGCAATTCATGGGTCAACATTTTCTTTTTTCCTGGAAATTGTAACGAAATCACTTTAAGAAAACCACCGTTAACTGCTATTTTCATCTCCTTCTTCGTAGTTAGCACTGTCCCAGAAGTATACTCGTGGGGGTTCGTTTCTTTTTGAACTTCATACAACTTTACATTCCATTCTTCCTCTCCATCTCTGAAATTGCAGTAGGCCGCAGGATAAGGAGACAATCCCCTAATGAGATTGTATATAGGATCAATATCTTTGGTAAAATCAATTTTGCAATTTTCTCTGTCTAATTTGTAAGCTGTTTTAATAGTATCGGACTCTTTTTGAATAGTTGTTTGCACGTTTTCATCAGAAATTAAATCTAAAGTTTCAACCACCGCTTCGCACCCCAGATTCATTAACTTATCATGCAATTCCCCTGCAGATTCTGTTTCAGAAATGGCAATTTCTTTACTTAAAATCATCGCTCCTGTGTCTATTTTATCATCAATAAAAAAAGTAGTCACTCCGGTTTTAGTCTCTCCATTAATGATAGCCCAGTTAATAGGAGCTGCCCCACGATAATTAGGCAACAAGGAAGCATGAAGATTAAACGTTCCCAATGCTGGCATTTGCCAAACTACCGCCGGCAACATTCTAAAAGCGACCACCACTTGCAGGTTAGCCTTCAAGGATTGCAAATCAGAAAGAAATTCTTCACTTTTTAAATTTGTAGGCTGTAATAATCGCAAGCCTTTTTGCAAAGCATATTCCTTTACTGCCGAGTACTTTATTTTTTGTCCGCGTCCTGCCGGTTTGTCGGCTGCAGTAACAACTCCCACCACTTCGTGCTTGTTATCTTTTAAAATAGCGTCTAAAATTCCAACCGCAAATTCGGGCGTTCCCATAAAAACAATTCGTAATGGCTTCATTATATAAGTATAAATTGATTTTTTGTATTTATTGATAGTTTTTCATATTCTAACAACTGTTTTAAAGCACTTAACAGTTGGTGTTCTTCGATTTGAAATACCTCCGAAAGTTCTCTTGAGGTTTTAGGAGCAACTTTTAACACCGCTATAATCTGGTTTCGAATTTCATCCAAATTGACAGCTTTTGATTTGGTTTTCAAACAATACGAGCAAATGCCACAATCTTTTTCTGTTTTTTCTCCAAAATAGGTCAGCAATAATCGGCTTTTACATTGCAATTCATCTAAAACAAAAGCAATAACCGAGGCCAATTGATTCTTTTTATTTAAATTTTGCTTTTCCAGATATTTGGCTACTCTATTAATAGTTCTGTCATCTTCTCTAACTTCTAAAAACGTTATTTTAGATTCGTTTTGTGTAGAAAACAATTCGATAATCCCTAAGTCTTTGAGTCTTTCTAGCAAATTTAAAACATTCGTTTCGGTTGTCCCGGCATTTTTGGCTACAAAAACAGTATTGATATTGGTTTGCATGTCAAAAATACCGGCATAATTTCTCAAAATCGAATTCAAAACAGGTTCATCGTGCTGATGCAAACTGATGTACCGAATCACTTCACGCGATTCAATGACGAATTGCACTTGTACTTTTTCTGACTGTTCATTAGACAAGGAAATAATACTTTGCCGATCCAAAAACTGAAGCGCATTAAACGTTTTTAAAACGGGTAACTTATAATGCTGGCAAAAATGCGTCAAACTAAACGAAAACTCTTGCGCAATTCCTTCTCCGTAGGCAATTTGAAAATAATTACAGAGTTTAACGTATACACCTTTTAAGAAAGTAACATCAGGTAAAACATTTATGAATTGACTTTCGGCCTGAATCACATCCGAAGGAGAGGAAATTAAAACTGCAAATGCTTTTTCCCCATCTCTCCCTGCCCTACCCGCTTCTTGGTAATAACTCTCCAGATTTTCAGGTAAATTCACATGAATGACCGTTTTCACATTAGGCTTGTCAATTCCCATCCCGAAAGCACTTGTTGCCACCATAACGGGATGTGTTTCTTTCATCCAGGAATTCATGTTGGCTTCTTTTTCTTTTACTGGTAATCCGCCATGATAAAAAGTAGCTTTAAACCCTAAGGTATTAAGTTGTGAGGCATAATCGTGGCAATTTTTCCGATTCCGAACGTAGATAATACTAGGACCGGTATTTTTTTGAAGAATTTGCTGAATTTTATACAGCTTGTCCTCTGCTTTTATAATGTGGTAGCCCAAATTTTCTCGGGCGAATGATTTTTTAAACAACTTCGGATTTTCCAACCCTAATAATGCCACAATATCTTCCTGAACTTGTGGTGTTGCTGAAGCTGTTAAGGCTACAAACGGAATTTTAGAAAAATGTACCTTTAAATTTTTAATTTTTAAATAGGATGGCCTAAAATCGTGCCCCCATTGCGACACACAATGCGCTTCATCTATAGCAATTAAGGAAATAGGCAAGGATTTGATGCGTTCTAAAACCCAATCTTGTTCTAAACGCTCAGGAGACAAATACAAAAACTTATAATTTCCGTACTGACAATTATCGAGAAGCGTAATTAAATCATCAGGCTTAATTCCACCCGTCAAAGCAATTGCTTTGATATTTCTGGATTGTAATTGCGCCACTTGATCTTTCATTAAAGCAACCAAAGGCGAAATAACCAGACAAATTCCATCATTAACCATACCCGGCACCTGAAAGCACAAGGACTTACCTCCACCAGTAGGCATTAAACCAAAAGTATCGTTTCCTTCTAAAACCGATTGTATGATATCTTGCTGAACCGATCGAAAGGATTTGAAATGCCAATAGCGTTCCAGAATTTGTAAAGCGTTTTGCAATTGAAGAAAAAATTTAAAGTCTAAAGTTATAAAGTTTAAAGTTTTAAACCAACTTTACTTTAAATATTCAAGAATAAAATCAACCCTATGCTCTACCAAACCAATAGGCACTTCAATTAATTCGTAACCGTATTTTTTGTACGTTAATTTCAAGTGATCGTAAATCACTTTGGCTTGCTCAAAATTTTCATAACGCGCTTCGTCGCTCACATATATTTCTTCCCAAGGCGGTAAGACAAATACTTTGTGATATCGAGTATCATGGCAATGTTGATCAAAATGATCCGGATATTCATCGCCGGAAAACTCCATGTAAGCCAAAATATCAGGAATCCCTCTATCAATAAAAACAGGATGATTGGCTTCTTGATGGGCGTTGTGAAATTGTTTTAACCTTCCATCCAACAGCATTTGGCTAAATAGCAATGGCTCGGTCAAAAAAAGTTGTTCTATCCCTCTTTTTTGCGCTTCTAAAGTAACCTCGCGTGAAATCTCAGGATAACAAGCGTATCCTTTTTTAATCAATGTATCTATAATGGTAGACTTCCCTGTTCCGGGGCCGCCAGTAATAACTATAATTTCTTTTTCCAAAACGGGCTATTCAAGGCGCAAATTTAAATAAAGTATTTGGTTTATAAAAATGATTTCTGAATTCCCTTTAGGAAATAAAAGTAAACGCAAAAAACTGTATATTTGCGTTTATTTTAATGCAAGAGATGGATAAAAAAACGACTGAATTTTATATTCGATTAAAAGAAGAATTAAATAGTGTAAATAAAGTTTGGCCTTCAAAATATTTGTATAAATTTATAGTCCCAACCGATACCGAAAAAATTGTGGCCGTTGAAAAAGCTTTCGACCGAATGGGCGCAGTAATTGACACCAGACAATCTAAAACCGGCAAATTCACCAGTGTTTCTGTCGATGTAATAATGCCTAATGCTGACGAAATCATAAAAAAATACCAAGAAGTTTCGACTATAGAAGGTATAATCTCTTTATAAATGGTTACAAAATACACAAAGGAAAACGCCAATGATGTGGTTAGTAATTTAGAATACAATTCTGAAAGAAAACCGCTTATTATTCCTGAATATGGGCGTCACATACACAAACTAATCGATCAAGCCATTGCTACCGAAAATCGAGAAGACCGAAATAAATTGGCCAAATATATCATTTCGGTAATGGGTACTATGAATCCGCATTTGCGTGATGTTCCTGATTTTCAGCACAAATTATGGGATCAACTTTTCATCATGTCCGATTTCAAATTGGATGTAGATTCTCCTTACCCCATTCCGTCGAAAGAGGTTTTAAAAATGAAACCGGATCCGTTAAATTACCCTCAAAACTTTCCAAAGTATCGTTTTTATGGTAATAACATCACTTATATGATCGATGTTGCCAACAAATGGGACGAAGGCGAAATGAAAAATGCATTGGTAAAAGTGATCGCCAACCACATGAAAAAATGTTACTTGAGCTGGAATAAAGACACCGTGACTGACGCCGTTATTTTTGAACATCTGTATGAACTTTCGGGAGGAAAATTAAACCTAACAGGGTCTACTGAAGAATTATCGAACACTCATGATTTAATGCGAACCAACAAAAGGGTATCTAACAAAATGCAAACCAGCAACAACAACGGAAAACCTAAAATCATGATTCAAAAAAACGGTCCTAAAAAACCGTTTATAAAAAACAATAATAATCCGAAATAATTAAGAGTACTACTCATAATTACTAACTTATAACTCATAATTTTAAGATGGGCACTTTTAAAATAGAAGGCGGAAAGCCATTAAAAGGAAATGTACAACCTCAAGGTGCAAAAAACGAAGCATTGCAAGTTTTATGTCCTGTTTTATTAACTTCAGAAAAAGTGAGAGTCACTAATATTCCTGATATTATTGACGTGAACAAACTTATTACGCTTTTAGGAAATCTAGGGGTAAAAATTCAAAAAAACGGACCTGGAGATTATACTTTTCAAGCCGATGAAGTCAATGTAGACTATTTAAAAACCGAAGCTTTCAAAAAAGAAGGAGGAAGTTTACGTGGCTCCATCATGATTGTAGGTCCCCTTTTAGCACGTTTTGGTTGTGGCTACATTCCAAAACCAGGAGGTGATAAAATTGGTCGTCGTCGTTTAGACACACACTTTGAAGGCTTTATTAACCTAGGCGCCAAATTCAGATACGAAAGAGAAGATCATTTTTATGGTGTTGAAATAGACGGAAAATTACAAGGAAATTATATGCTTCTTGATGAAGCATCAGTGACTGGAACAGCCAATATTGTAATGGCTGCTGTCCTTGCCGAAGGAACCACCACTATTTACAATGCTGCTTGCGAGCCCTATTTGCAACAACTTTGCAAAATGTTGAACTCGATGGGAGCTAAAATTACGGGCGTAGGTTCAAACTTATTAACCATTGAAGGGGTTGATAGTCTTGGTGGTTGTGAGCATCGTATTTTGCCGGATATGATTGAAATTGGCTCTTGGATTGGCTTAGCCGCCATGACCAGAAGTGAAATCACCATCAAAGATGTTTCTTGGGAAAATTTAGGGGTCATTCCTAATGTTTTTAGAAAATTAGGAATCACTTTAGAAAAAAGAGGTGACGATATCTACATTCCTGCCCACACGGAAGGGTATGAAATTAAAACCGACATCGACGGCTCTATCTTGACTGTTTCTGATGCCCCTTGGCCAGGATTTACCCCTGACTTGTTAAGTATTGTCTTAGTGGTAGCCACTCAAGCAAAAGGAGATGTTTTAATTCACCAAAAAATGTTTGAAAGCCGTTTGTTCTTCGTGGACAAACTAATCGATATGGGAGCCAAAATCATGCTATGCGACCCGCACCGCGCCGTAGTTATGGGACATAACTTCCAATCGCAATTAAAAGCAACGACCATGAGCTCACCAGATATTAGAGCGGGTATCTCATTATTAATAGCTGCTTTAACCGCAAAAGGAACCAGTACTATCCAAAATATTGAACAAATTGATCGTGGATACGAACGTATCGACGAACGTTTAAGAGCTTTAGGAGCAAATATTGTAAGAGCTTAATTTTTTAAAAACAATATGATATTCAATTCCAAATTCCAGTTATAATACTATTGGAGTTTGGAATTTTATTTTAACATCGACCCTCAATGGAAACCTACATCATCATCATTCTTTGTGTTGCTTCTTTTTTCGCAGGATTTATAGATGCCATTGCGGGCGGCGGCGGATTAATACAAACGCCTTTCGCTTTAATACTACTTCCACTTGAGCCTGTTTCTTCGTTAATGGGTTCGCTAAAAATTCCAGGTTTTACAGGAACAAGCGTTGCTTCCTTTCAGTATTTAAAAAAAGTAGACATGAATTGGAAACTGCTTTTTATCATGGCCGTTTTTTCCTGTATTGCTGCTTTTGGAGGTTCTTATTTATTGACAGTTGTCAGCAATGATTTCATGAAACCTTTACTTTTTGTAATTTTAGTAGTACTGGCTATTTATACCTTCATCAAAAAAGACTTCGGCAAACACAAGCCTAAAGAAATTCCATTTCAAAAATCGGTAGTTTTAGGAATACTAATCAGTACTCTTGTTGGATTTTATGACGGCTTTATCGGTCCGGGCACGGGCAGTTTTTTGATGGTTGCCTTTATCACTGTTTTAGGTTTCGATTTTTTACACGCTTCGGCCAATGCTAAATTGGTCAACCTGGCTTCTAATATGGGTTCCCTTACCTTGTTTATCGCCAAAGGCAAAATCATTTGGCTCATGGCTATTCCGATGGCTTTTTGTAACGGATTGGGCGGATGGTTTGGTGCTAAACTAGCCATCAAAAAAGGAAATGAGTTTATTCGGGTGTTTTTTCTAATTGTAGTTGCAGGAACCTTAATTCGATTGAGTTATGATATCTTCTTCAAGAATTAAAGAAACGACTGAATCGCTAAGTCATAACTCCGCAATCCAAATCCAAGGATAACCCCCTTGGCATTGGGAGAAATAAAAGATTGGTGACGAAATTCTTCTCTTGAAAATGTATTCGAAATATGCACTTCTACCACAGGTGTTGTAATGGCTTTAATACAATCCCCAATTCCAATAGAAGTATGCGTGTAGGCACCCGCATTTAAAACAATTCCATCATACAAAAAACCAATTTCCTGCAATTTATCAATAAGCGCTCCTTCAATATTAGATTGATAATAACTCAATTCAACAGAAGTAAATTTTTGTTGAAGCATCTTAAAATACGACTCAAAGTCGGTATTGCCATATACTTCAGGTTCGCGTTTTCCTAATAAATTTAAATTGGGTCCGTTGACGATGATAATCTTCATTTCGTTGGTTTTTGGTAAAAATAAAAAAACCATTCCGATTAAGAAATGGTTTTACTACATATTATTTGATTCTTAGAACATAAAGCCAAC
>Ga0209599_10000084_pt1 | contig 67909 bp, 52 predicted proteins | sample Shrwel_input2_FT_FD_187534 | JGI IMG/M metagenome (GOLD analysis project Ga0209599, IMG submission 187534) | Subsurface microbial communities from deep shales in Ohio, USA - Utica-3 well 1 S input2 FT (SPAdes) (version 2) ...
CGCCGGTGGCAACAGGTCGCCGGCATCCATCGACAACAATTGGCCAAGTTTCATCGCCGCGCCACGCATATGCGCCAGCTGCTGCGTGACGCGTTTGGCATTGGCTGGCGTCAGCAAGACTTGCTGTAGCGACGGTTTTTGGCCTTGCGCCAGCTGCCGGGCGCCTTCGGCTAACATGCCGCCGGCTACTTTACCGGCTAAACTGGCCAGGCTGCCAAATCGTGCCAGCCGGCTGGTGGGAACTTTACTGCTTTTGGCGGTGGTCATATTCAGATGTTTGTTGCAAGGCGATGCTGCAGGTATACGAGCAAAACGCGGTGACAGGCCAGTCGCCCGCCAAAAAAACGCTCAAGCCCCTGTTGTTGCCCAGCAAAGTGCGGGGGATTGGCGCTGGTGATTGGCAATAATGAAGGCTGATCTGCCAGCAACAGCTGGTGAGACAGCTGAACAGCACCCGGCCAGTACCTTTGCTCCGACAACCGCTGTTGGTTCATTCCCGCAAACCGACCGGCGGTAAATGTTCCGTTCGCCCCAGCCGGCTTGCTGCTTGGGGTAAAGGTAACGTCGGGCGAGTGGTGGTTACATCAAACGAAGGATCTCGAAAAAGCGAATGGCTGCTTTGCCTTATTTGCAGACATTCGTTTTTTCGAGAACCCAGAATGTATCCTCTAATCAGGTAGCCAAATTCAGTGTGCCACTACAGTTGGCGCACAGGATGAACCCAAAACAATGTCACTACCCGTTCGTGGTCAAGGTTTGATTTGGCGCAGGTAAAGCAGGAAGCACCCGTGTCAATAATCGAGACAATACCTTGGCGGTTATACCTTGCTCATCAAGCGCGGGCGCGAACTCGGTCACCTCAAAAAGTTTCACTCGTTGATCAGCAAGGAAAAACTGCAACAGCGTCTGAACCTGCTGCTCGGTCAAACCTGCGGTGACCGGAGTGCCCGTAGCCATAGCAATCGAAGCATCCAGCGCATCAATATCAAACGACAAATAGATAAAATCAACCTCAGCTAAGTGCAACAAAGTGTTGCAAGCAACCACGACAGCCCCTGATTGTTCGAGCTGCGCTGCGGTCCAGTGACGGATATTTAACTGCTCTAACACTTGCCATTCGGCGGCTTCTAAATCACGAATACCAATATAAACCAGATCCTCGCTTCGCAAGGCACCTGCACACATCGCTTGGATCTGCAGCCAAAGCGGTGTTGCTGATCCAGCTGGTGCTGTTGGACGCAACATCGCACCCAATGGCATGCCATGTAAATTGCCACTCGGTGTCGATAGCGGTGTATGGATATCAGCATGTGCGTCAATCCAAATGACACCAATGCGACTGCCCGGAAAGGCGCTTTTCAGGCCCGCCACCGCAGCACAAGCACTGGAATGATCGCCACTTAGCAACATCAATTGATGTTGCGGAAACAGCTGAAAAAATTGTGAAACACTTTGATGTACAGCCGTCAGAAGTGGTTGGATGGTGCTGATGTGTTTAGCCTGACTTTTGCGGTCAATCTCGACGCTACTGGTATTGTTCATCCCAACATTGGCAGTCCTTAATCGCTGCCAGACTGGCATCGTCGGCGAAAACCAACGTTGGATACAGGCAGGGCCAGCGCAAGCACCAGCGACAGCACCACCAAGGTCTGACTCAACTAACAGCAGTTGGCAGCGCTCACCGAATTTCGTTGTCATCCTGTAATCCTTGTATTCCTTGTGTTCTATCGCGCTGTAATTTCATCATAATCAACAACAGCATTATCGAGCGTCACAAAGCCAATTTACATCAATCTCTGGTGCAAGCAAATTGGCGGGCCGATACCAGGGTAAAGCGGGAAAGCGCTTCGATCAGCGCTTTTTAAACCAGCTTATGTTGGCCATTCTTCGTGATACAACCGATGACTATGCGCGCTTTTTCCAACAACAGCTGATGGTGCAGGTCCATCGAGCGCAGCCAACAATGCTGTGCTGATTTCATCCGAGCGGATAGCCAGCACAGATAACAAAGTATCACTCAGCCCATGTGACGACTCGCAATAACCTTGCAGATAAACTGGCACCTGAAAATCTGCGGTCGTTTTCAGCCGGTAATCGCGGTCAACTTCGTAGTTCCCCAGATATGGGGCAAGTGGCGCCAACAGCTCACGGTGTGTTTGGCGTCGATAGCCAGTCGCCAGCACCACCATGTCATACTCTTGGACCAGCCGTTCGCCACTATCAAGCCGATGAAGTGTAAGCTGGACACCTTGTGCTGTTGTACTAACGTGTTCAACAACAGACAAATTACGCAAAACATGTTGAGCCGCTTTAGCAACTTTCTGACGATAAAAAATGCCATAAATTTGTTCGATCATCGATGTATCAACGGCTGCATAGTTGGTGTGACGATACTCATACAACCATTGCTGACGCTGCAATACAGGCTGTCGAAATAGAAACTCAGTGGTGTCAGGGTTAAAAATTTCATTCACAAAAGGGCTGGAATCAGCCGGCTTTAAAGCAAAGTTACGGATAACTAACTCAACTTTGGCAGACGGATATTGCTGCTGCAGATCCAAAAAGACTTCGGCAGCACTTTGTCCGGCACCAATCACCGCCACCCGCAGTGGCATCGATTTATTCGCCGCCACCTTTGCAAGCGAAGGCAAATACTGGGCGTGATGAAAAATGCGCTTATCCGCAAGAAAGGGTTGAAACAGATCAGGGATGCTTGGTGTGCCCCCAGCACTGACCACCACCGCACGTGTTTCTCTGACGGATGACCTGCCTTGGGTATCACGGGACCAAACGCGCACTGTTTTAACCTGCCCAGCAGTTACAACAGGTTCAATTGCTGTTACTTCTTGGCCGTAACAACATTGGCCGGCAAAATGCTGGGCGACCCAACGCAGGTAATCATTAAACTCCAGCCTGCTTGGATAAAATGTGCCGAGATTTATAAAGTCCACCAAACGGCCATGTATATGCAAGTAGTTGATAAATGAATATGGGCTGGTGGGTGAACGCAGCGATACCAGATCTTTTAAAAATGAAATCTGTAAATCACTGTGGCCAGTCATCGTATTGCCGTGCCAGCAATACTCTGTTTGTTTATCCAGAAATACCGCATTTAGGGCCTGTTGGCCTGATTTTTTCTCCTCTAACGCAATGGCCAAAGCAAGATTTGAGGGGCCACAACCAACCCCCACCAAATCGTAAACGACCGATCCCTTCGAACTATCCATGGTATTTGCCTATTGTTTGTTTAACGCCTGACTGCATCGTTTAACTCAAGTCGTTGTTCAACCTCGCTTGACAACCCAAGGCGCGACACTGCTCAGCTTTTCTGTAGTTTCCGTCAATTCGCGTTGTGGATTTGACGCACTGACGACCCCTGCGCCTGCTTGCAACCAAGCGGTTTGTTGATGACCAAGCAAACTCCGTAACACCAAAGCTGCATCCAAAGTTCCATCATGATTGATACGTAGCACTGCGCCTGCGTACAAACCACGACTGTCTTTTTCCAGACGTCTAATCTCTGCAAAAGATTCACGCTTGGGAATGCCAGATGCTGTGACAGCAGGAAACAAACTGACAAACGCATGCCAAGCATTATTTTGCGCCGTTAACTGACCGCAAACTGTCGACGCGAGATGCTGAACTGATCCGCGTTCTTTTCGTTCCATAAACTGACGTACCACCACACTTGATGGCTCACAGACCGCAAGCATCTCCTCCACTGACAGACGCACTGAGATTGCGTGCTCATGGGTTTCTTTTGGATCACGATACAACTCGTTAAAACGCGAGAGGTCTTGTGCTATCACGCCGTCGAGTCGCCGGGTTCCTGCCAACGGTTCTGTGGTAACACATCCCTGCTTATCAACTGACACCACAATTTCCGGACTGAAACCACTGGCTTGCCAGCCAGCAAGTTGTAATGAAAATGAACGAGACGGATTATTATGCTGACGACCAGTCAACCAAGTCGCGACAAAATCCGGCGTAAAATCCAATAACAACTTTCGCGACAGAATAACTTTTTCCAAGTCATGCCGATTAATACTCTCGATAGCCTCACGCACCGCGTTTTGATATGGCAGATTTTCGCCGATGTTCAACTCGGCATATCGGTAGTCTTGTGGTGCTGGCTTATTGTTTAACAAGGCTGTTAATTGCCACTCCAAAGCCGGTGAGTCAGTGACAATACGGGTCTCATCACCCAACTCGACGACAACTTGTGGCTGGCACAGATACAGCAACGGGACCTCGCCGGCACGCTCGGCTTCGGTTAATAAATGCGGTGCATTCAACGCATATGCCAGTTCAAAACATGCCCAGCCTCCTGCTTGCCATTTCCCTTGCCAGCCTGCCAACTCAGTAGCCAGGGCCTGACAAAGTTCGCTACCTGCGACTTTTCGCACCGACACCACCTCACCATGTCGACTTTCGAGACGATCAGCAAACAATGTCACGGAACGCACCACGCCGCCGCCAAACCAACAATTACCATCCTGCTCATAAATCAGATAATCCGTAAACAATTGACTATCAGCCAGCTGTGCTGCGGCACTTAATTTCTGTTCCAGCATCAGGTGCTGCTTCTTTGTGGGGGCCAACAAGTCATTTGTCATTACGATGGGTTCCTTCATAGGTTAAGTAACGTTCCGTTGTGGTGAATGACCACTCAAACAAACCTTAATGTAAATGCTAATTATTTGCATTACAACTAGCATTAGCAAAATTTTACCCGTATATTGATACTGAAAATGGATTTCGATAGGACATGACGATGACAACAGTTGAATTACGGCAACGACTCGCGCAACGTTTGGCGGTATCAAGAGGACTTCCGGCACAGACACATTCGGCCAGCCGTCAGCAGGAAACAACGCGCACCATTAGTCGTGTCTTAGCGCAACACCATATCCCACTGTCACATGCACAAGAGCGGATGTGGTTTTTGCATGCATTGGACCCCAAAGCCTCAGCTTACAATGTCTGTGTGTTATGGCACTTGCACGGCAACCTCAATACCGCGGCACTGCAAGCAAGTGTTGACCGAATCATCCAGAGGCACAGCATATTTCGTACCATTTATCAGCTAGGCGACGACGGTGTGGCCAGTCAACAAGTGCTGGCCACTTTACCTGTGGATTGGCAGGTGGCAGATCTCAGCACTATTGCGGCTGATGAACGCGTCGGACAGTTACAGCACATCGCACAACAAGCCAGCGTTTCACCTTTTGATCTGAGCGCCAAAAGCCCATTACGATTAGTGTTGGTGACCATAACCGCTGAGCAACATGTGCTAGTGATGGTCGGCCAGCATATCGCCTGGGATGGCCCGTCATTTGGCATTTTCTCTCAAGAACTGGCGTTAGGTTATCAGCATTTCATCAATGACAAACCCGCGCATCACCCAAGCATGCCGTTGCAGTACATCGATTTTGCGGCCTGGCACCGCGCGCACTGGCAACAGGCGTCAACACAACGTGATCAGCAACTGACATTCTGGCAAAGTCAATTGTCCCCGTTGCCAGTCCCCCTGAGATTTCCAAAAGATTTTGCCGCCTCAGCAGGTGCAGATGAAGCTGGTGCATGGTGTAGTGAGACTTTAGATAAAACATCATCAAAGGCGTTTCTGGCACTAGCAGCTCAAGAACAAGCAACCCCTTTTGAAGTACTTGTTGCCGTTATCGCCTTGATGCTCACTCGGTTGTCACGCGCAACAGAAGTCACCATTGGCACAGTGGCTTCACATCGCCAGTTAGCTGAACTGCTGGATGTGATTGGTAATTTTGGCAACGTTGTGCCGTTACGTTTGGCCGTTGCCAGCCAATGGAGTTTTCGCGAATTGCTCCGCCAATGCGTGACACGCTGCCGCGCAGCCTTCGCCCACGCTGATATCCCCTTTGAGTATTTGCTGGAACATTTACAAATCCCGCGCGGATCCACCCAAAACCCACTACTTGATACTATGGTGACCTTTTTGCACCACGGTATGGCAGCGCCACAAATGGCTGGTTTGCAAGTGGACTGGCAAAAACACTTTAACGGTACCACACAAACTGATTTGTCATTTGACGCCTTACTGCAATCAGACCAGCTGCAGCTGCAGGCAACCTGGCGACGCGCATTATTTCACGAGCAAACCGTGCCTAATCATTTACAGCGTTTGGCTTCTTTACTGAGATCCTGTGTAGCCGAGCCGGATAAGCCACTGGCATGCCACTCGCTGTTATTACCAAGTGAACAGCAGCAACTAAGCCGTTGGGGAAATCGGTCTGCTTTGCCCACAACAAGCAACACATTGGTAGAATGTTTTGAGCAAACAGTGCGACAACAGCCCAATGCCACCGCACTGGCGATTGCCCACACTAACATGCCCCACCCCACCGGCGGGATCAGTTTCGCCAGCTTAAATGGCCGTGCCAATCGCTTGGCACGCTGGCTTATCACGCAAGATATTGGTCCGGAGGATCGGGTGGCCATTGCCCTACCCCGACAGTCTGATTGGTTTGTGGTGATGTTGGCAACTTTAAAAGCAGGTGCCGCCTTTGTGCCAATTGACCCAACCTATCCAGCCGATTATATCGCCCGGGTGGTTCGACTAGCCCAACCCGCTTTGTTGTTTATCACTGACCCGCAATCGACTATGGCCGACCAGCTCGCGCAGCACAATGCAATCACGCTGACATTTGCTGACGCCATGCGTCACGCACAGGCACTTGGTTTATCTACTGACAATATCCCCGACAGTGAACGCCGGCAACAGCTCCAGCCTGCACATCCGGTGTGCATCGTGTTTACGTCCGGCTCTAGCGGCGAACCCAAAGGGGTGGTTGTACCACATGCTGCTTTTGTCAATTTGCTCAGCAGCCACCGTGAGGATCTATATCAGACCGCCTACCGTAACACCGGTGAGCGGTCGCTCCGTATTGGTCACGCTTGGTCATTCGCTTTTGATGCTGCCTGGCAACCTACTTTGTGGATGTTCGATGGCCATGAAATCCACCTGTTTGATACGGATATCATGCAGGACCCCATTGGATTAGCACGGGAAATTATCAGCCGCCGGTTAGATTTTATTGAGCTTACTCCTGGCATGCTTGCTGAAGTATTACCTTGGCTAGAAGCTGGTTTGACTGACAGTCAAGGCCATTTTTTGCCACCACATGTGCCTGCATTGCTTGCTTTTGGTGGCGAATCGGTGAAACAGGCGCTGTGGGACCGGATCCTGACGTTGCCCAATACCAGCGGTTTTAACCTCTACGGTCCAACCGAAGCATGTGTGGATTCCACCATCGCCAAAGTACAAGCTGCAAGCCCACCCAATATCGGCGGACCGGTCGCCGGCGCTGAAATTTATGTGTTGGATACTTGCTGGCAACTGGCACCACCCGGCGTCGCCGGCGAGCTGGCAATCGCAGGTAACGGTTTGGCCCGCGGCTACCTGAACCGTGGCGATCTGACCGCGCAACAGTTTATTGCCAATCCGCATGGTCAAGCCGGCTCCCGGCTCTACCGTACCGGCGATCGAGTCCGCTGGTTACCCAGCGGACAGTTAGAATATATCGGCCGCATCGACGAGCAAGTCAAGATCCGTGGTTTTCGGGTCGAACCTTTGGAAGTGGAAGCCAGCCTCGAACGCTTGGCGCAGCGACCTTGTGCCGTCGTGGCTCGCCCAAACCGGCTCGGACATTTGCAGTTATTGTGTTTTGTTGAGACCGCGGGGCACTTGGTGGATATCAAAGTGTTGCAGGCGCTTTTTGCCACCAGTCTGCCCAGCCACCTGCAGCCAAAATTTGTGATCCCTACCCAACGCTTGCCAAGATTACCGAATGGCAAAATCAACCGGCGTGCTTTGGTGATGCCAGCGGCTTTAGAAATGGCGCCAAGTCGTCTGGCTCAAACGCCGCTGGAACATCAGTTGTGCCAGTTAATGGCACAGGTGTTGGGCCACCCTGAGGTGCGCCCGGATGACGGATTTTTTGAGCTGGGTGGCGATAGTATCTCGGTGATCCGTTTGGTTAGCTTGGCGCGACATCAAGGCATCCACCTGACGGCACGCCAAATCTTCGATGCGCGTTCGGTCGCCCGGTTAGCACCACTACTAAGCAGTCCTGACCCCAGTCAGGCTGCAACTTGGTTACGCCACGACAATGACGATTGCGGCATCGCACTGCCAACCCCTTTGATGGCCAGCTATCTGGCACAACAAGTACCACTGCAACGTTTCGCCCAAATTGTCAGTATCCCGCTACCTGACGACATCAATGAACCCATAATCGAAAGCCTGCTGAACGCACTCATACAACACCATGCCATGCTGCGTGCTCGGTTGGTGAGGTCCAATACAACAACGCCATATCTGGAAATTCCCCCAGTTGAGCAAGCCATACCGGTTCGGCTGCTGCCGACACTGGCTGACAGCGGCGCTGAGCAAAGCGTCGCTGAGCAAAGCGTCGCTGAGCAAAGCGTCGCTGAGCAAAGCGTCGCTGGGCTACCGCCAACCAGCCATGCCGTGATGCTGGCCCGCGCCCTTTGTGAACAACTTGCGCCAGACGCAGGAATTATGATGTCAGCCATATTGCAGCCAGCAGAGCCGTTGCAAGGCGCGACATTATGGTTAGCCGTGCATCACCTCGTCATCGATGCCAGCTCCTGGCATATTTTAGTGGCGGATTTGGCACAAGGTTATCAGGCCCTGAGCCAAAATCAGCCCCTTGCACTCTCGCCAGTGCCAACCGCTTGGCGCAATTGGTCGGCAACATTGCCGCGTTTTGCTGCCCAGACCTGCGTCCCAAAACCACAGACAGCGCCACCCACGCTTGCCAACGCCAGCCAACTCAGTTGGTCTTTAGCTGAACAAAACGGGCAATGCCCAGCTGCAATCATCGCTCGTCGACTTGGCATGCCGGTCGCCGTGTTACTACCTGCCATCGTGGCATTAGCTGCACAACAAGCCGGCTTAATCCCGCCAGCCAACGAGCTGACTGTGGTGATTGAACAACAGGGGCGCCAGTTCGACCGCAGGCAAGATTTATCACGCACTATCGGTTGGTTTGCGTCAGAGCATAGAGTGCCTCTAATCAGCAGCAACACAACCAGCTGCACCATCAATAACAACGAAAGCTCTCCATCTATCAGCCGGTTGTTGCAGCTATGGTGCAGCGCCATTGAACAAACCGACCACCATCAACAACGGCCTGACGCTTTGTCAGCTGAGCCTTGGCTGCTGGGTGTTAACTTTCTTGGCGAAATCGGCAGTGTCAGCGAGGCAAGACACTGGGTGGCCCAACCTCGGCTGGAAGTGCTGAGTGAGGCTTGTGGTGAACATTGGCCGCTACGCCATCAGCTGGATATAAATGCCTTTTATTGCACTGTGGCTGATGGCCGGACTTTACAGTTCACCTCACTTGCACCTCAAAACAGCATGACTCAAGACGATCTGACGCGTTTGTTCGCAGTATTAGCCGAGTTGTTCAATCTGCTCAGTGGCGTTGAACCTGCTGACGAACCAGCTACTTGGCCGCATCAGATCCTCGCTGCACAACACCATACAGTCACCCCGCTGCAGTATGAAATGGTGCGTCATTGCGCTAAGGCTGAAGATCCCTGGACTACGCAGCTAGAGTTGTTGCTATCTGGCCCGACCACACCAACGTTAACTGCCGCTGCATTACACCAAAGCGCTGCAGCCCTGATGGAACGTCACTCGGCACTGCGCGCTGGTTTTATCACCGACAGCGCAACAACTTTTATCCCAACCGCATTAACCCCAGATTGGCAAGCGCTTGATTGGCGTGCTGTGCCGGCCAGCGAGCAAGCAGGGATGCTTACACAACTACGTGACGAATGGTATCACCATCAGTTTCGCCTCGATGCCCCGCCTTTATTGCGTTTTTTGGTGATACAACACAATGAGACTCAATGGCGTTTATTGATCAACAGTCACCATTTGTTGCTCGATGGCTGGTCAGTACCCAGAGTCTTGCACGAGTGGCTCTCCGGGGCTATCGGTAGCACCTTTGCTGAAGCACCAGTGCTCAGTTGGCCAGACTATCTCAATTATTTACAGCAACAAGACACTGCACCTGCCCGCCGCTATTGGAATCAAACGCTGCAAGGCCTCAGCCAGGCGACCTTGCTACGCCCAACACGTCGCCGTCGTGTCCAAAGTGCTGATTTACATGACACGCTGCCACAGACAGAGCACGACCTGCTCGTGACAGGCTGCAAACAAGTTGGCGTGTCGCCTGCCGCATTGTTTCAATTGGCATGGGCACATACGCTTAGCGCCACACTGGGGCAACAGGATTTGGTATTTGGCTTGTTTGATTCAGGACGTGCATTGCCTCTACCGGGTCTTGCCAGTTTAGTTGGGCTAGTCACGCAATTGGTGCCAATGCGCATCAACACCACAAATACCTTGCCGCTTACGCAACAACTGCGCGACCTGCAGGCCAAGCAGTTTGACTGGCAACTGCTGCATCCGGTGCGCATTGATACGTTGGCAGCCAGCCTGCAACTTGGCGAGCTGTTCGACACGCTGCTGGTGATCGAAAACGCTTTGGACGCTGATCAAATCCAATTGACCAGCAAAACCGGTCAATCCGCTGTATCACTGATTCAAGAGCAGCACTGGCGTGACTCAATTGGCTACACCGCCGGGTTATTTATTTATCCAGCAAAGAACACTGCGCTGCGGTTAAGTTACAACCCAACCACCGTTAGCCAGCTTGACGCCCGTCACTTGCTGGACACTTTCCGTCACCAACTGGGGTTGCTTGTCGCAGCACTGGCGCCCTTCCCAACAACCGATTTAGCTGGCGCAAGGCAGGCGCCTGTTTGCACTACAGTGGAGACTGACCATGAGTGACAATTTGTTTGACGATGAGTCCATTAACTTTTTGCTGTTAAGCAATCATGAACAGCAGTATTCGATGTGGCCGTCGATGTTAGCAATTCCCAATGGCTGGCGCTGTGAGCAAGGTCCTTGGTCACACCAACAATGCGTTGAATGGTTACAATTGCATTGGACTGATCTGCGGCCACGCTCGTTGCAGCTTTTGGCACAGGCGGACCAATCATGACGGCCGCAGGTTCCACTTTGCCGGACAGCCTGCACGGCCGTGTAAGCCAGCAAGCGCAACGCTGGCCAGAGCGAATAGCGCTCAAATTTCGTCAGCAGCAACTCAGCTACCGACAGTTAGATACTTTGGCAAACAACCGCGCGCAGCAATTACAAGCCGATGGGGTTAAAGCAGGTGATCTGGTCGCCTTGCTGCTACCCCGTGGTCTGGAACTAGTCATTGAGCTATTAGCGGTGTTAAAAGCCGGTGCTGGTTATGTCCCCCTTGACCCCAATTACCCCACAGAACGGGTCGATTGGATGATCAACGCAGCAAAACCAGTCCTGGTGATCACGCAGCCCGCTATCGCCCGGCTACTGTGGCAAGACGAAGTGCCCCCAGCGTTTAGCGACAAAATCCGCTGGCTTAGCCACTCGCCAGACGCGCCGGGACAATCAGCAAAGCCAGACGTCGCTACACCAGGGGCGGCACAGACTCCGCCAGCAATCACATTTCAAGCACTGGCTGTCGCCTATGTCATTTTTACGTCCGGTTCGACCGGCAACCCGAAGGGGGTGCTGATTGGTCACCAGCAGGTACTGACGTTGCTGGACGCGGTCACGCCACAGCTCGGCTGCGACCATACTGACAGCTGGACTTTGTTTCACTCCCTCGCGTTTGATTTTTCGGTGTGGGAACTTTGGGGAGCACTGACCACCGGCGGACAGCTGATTATCGTGCCGCAGGAAATCGCCTGGTCAGCCGAAGCATTTGCCAGTTTATTACGCACCGAACAGGTCACAATGCTCAACCAAACCCCATCGGCTTTTTATCAACTGCTCAATAGTGAAGAGCATCGACTGACCCGGGATGCTCAGCCGCTGCGGTTGCGTCAGGTGATCTTTGGTGGGGAAGCGCTGAACATGAGTCAAATCAAGCGGTGGTGGGCCCTGTATCCAGAAGGTCAACCCCGTTTGATAAACATGTATGGCATCACCGAAACAACAGTGCATGTGACTTGGCTGGAATTAACCCAAGCCATGGCATCGTTGGACGGCAGTCCTATCGGCAGCGCCATTTCCAGTTTGTCATTACATCTGCTTGACAAGCAGCTAATGCCGGTCGCAGATGGCTGCGTTGGTGAAATTTATGTAAGTGGTATGCAGTTGGCGCACGGCTACCTTGCCCGGCCAGATCTGACCGCCAGTCGCTTTATTGCCAATCCAACGCAGCCGGGCCAGCGCCTTTATCGTTCAGGCGATCTCGCCATCCGGCGGGACGGGCAACTGCTGTATCTGGGGCGTGCCGACCGGCAACTCAAGATCCGTGGTTTTCGGATTGAACCCGCCGAAATCGAATCTGCGCTGGCAAGCCATCCTGCCATCCAACGTTGTGCCCTGCTTGCATTGCCATCTGATACGACCGGAGCTGCGGAGGAGCTGCTGGCCTGTCTAGTGGTCAAACCGACTGCAGGTCCGCCGCCTGTACCGGCCGAGCTGCGTCAATTTCTCGCCAGAACGCTGCCAGTGCATTGTATCCCAACAGCATTTTTAGTCATCGCCGACCTGCCGCTGACTGTAAATGGCAAGTTGGATCAGGCCGCCTTATTGGCGCTCTGGCGCTCCCGGCAGCAAGACGCACAGCAACAACGTTTGAACGTGTTGCATACGCGACTGGCCGCTACGGCAAAACCAATTTGACCCCCAACTACGCTGCAACCGCCGTGACACGCAAGTTGCAATCAGGAGATTATTTCAATGAATGATGTCGTCACTTCCCCGGCCCAATTGTCCGAAATACTGCCATTGATCGCACAACAACTGCAGGTCGATGTCACAACACTCACCGCCGATACCGACTTGTTTGTGGCAGGTCTGGATTCAATCGCCTTGATGAAGTTAGCCGCCGGTTGGCGCGCTGCCGGCCATCAGGTCGATTTTGCCACCTTGGCACGTGACCCGCGTGCAAGCGCTTGGGCTGACTATTTGGCATTACCACCACTGCCGGTGGAGAGCGCCGCGGTTGCTTCAGCAGCCTCGCTGCCTGCCAACGCAACACAACCCTTTTCGCTGGCTCCGATGCAGTACGCTTATTGGGTTGGTCGTGAGCCGACTCAACCACTTGGTGGTGTTTCTGCACATCTGTATACTGAGTTTCAACATGCTGGCCCACACACCGCACATTTGCCCCCCACTGCGCAGCAATTAGCCGCAGCACTACAGCAACTGGGAGAGCGCCATCCGTCCTTACGTTTACAAGTCACCGCCGATGGACAACAAATCCAGCGGCCAGACGGGCAACAACTGAAGCTGCATGTTGAGGATTTGCGTCATTTATCTGCTGCTGAGGCTGACAAGCAGCTGGAAATACTTCGCGCGCGTTACTCAGCGCAAATGCTGGATATTGCTGCCGGTGAAGTGATGGCGATTGCATTAAGCCTGCTGCCAGATGGCAGCACCCGCTTTCATCTGGACCTTGATATGATTTGCGCCGATGCGGTCAGTTACCGCACGTTGCTGCGGGAACTGGCGTTGCTCTGTGACGATATCAACACACCGCTGACGCCACTGGGTGCAACTTACCGCCAATTTCGTCTGAATAATGCCAAGCGCTGGCCGGCCATTCAAGCCACCGACGGTCGCTGGTGGCAACAACGTCTGAGCGACTTACCCGCAGGCCCGCAACTGCCGCTGCAACACACATTTGGCGACGCCCCCCAAACATCAAGACGACATCTGCAGCTTAGTAGCGATTTACGAAACGCTTTGTACACCCAATGTAACCAACATGGTCTGACACCTGCGGCAGTGCTGGCTACCGTACTGGCGGAAACGCTGGCCGGTTGGAGTAATGAAGCGCGTTTCCTATTAAACGTGCCACTGTTTTTACGCCCGTTAGAGGGGCCAAGTTATGCAGGGGTTGTGGGCGATTTCAGCAGTTCAGTGCTACTGGATGTCGACCTGCGCGCACGCAAAACCTTTGTTGAACACGCCAAGCAAGTGCAACACCGGTTGCATCAGGACATAGCACACGCTGACTACCCTGGTGTGCAGGTATTGCGTGATCTTGGTCGCTTGAAAGGTCAGCAAGTCACTGCACCTGTGGTATTTACCAGTGCACTGAACCTTGGCGAATTGTTTGACTCAGTGGTCAGACGTGTGTTTGGCGACCCCATCTGGATCATCTCACAAGGGCCACAAGTGTTACTCGATGCCCAAGTCACCGAACTGGACCAAGGCCTATTGCTAAATTGGGACTGTCGTGAAGATGCCTTTGTTCCCGATGTGCTGGATGCCATGTTTGGTTATTTCTGCCGATCTATTGAGGCGCTGGCACACCAAACTGCAGTCTGGTCGACCTGCCTGAGTGACTATTTGCCCGCCACGCGGATCCGCCCATCAACAGCCATCGCCGCAGTCACCGTCAACAAACATGATGCTGTTCCGCCACGATCTGTGTTAGAGAGAGCCGTTGCTGCACTCTGGTGTCAGGTGCTTGGCGATAGTGGTCAGCATATTCATCTGAATTTGTTTGCCGCTGGCGGCGACTCTGTGCTGGCGAATCGCCTCGTTGCGCAAGTCCGGGAGGTTTTCGGCGTGGCGACCATTGATATGCAACGCTTGTTTCACAACCCGACGATCGCCGGTATCGCAGCCGCAATTGCCAAGTCAGCTGCTGCTGAGCACATCGAACAAATTGCCACTATTTATTGCGAGATCCTGCAGTTTGATGATGCTCAATTGCTGGCGGCTTCGGAGGGGGTGGTATGAGTGGACACACCAATCCGGCATTTGATGGTCTGACGTTATGGCCGGCGGCTGCAGTCGATAAATATCGTCAGGCCGGCCTCTGGGGCGAACAAAACCTGGCACAGTGGCTTAGCCATGTCCTGCAAACGCACCCACAACCGGTGGCACTGAGCGGACCAGGCTTTGCCGGAACCAGTTGGCAAGAGTGGTCTGGGCAAGCGTTATGCCAAACCGCCAGTAACATGGCGGCAGGCTTCCAGGCTATTGGCCTCAAACCCGGTGATCGGGTGGTCCTGCAACTTGATAACAGCTGCGCCTTTGTTATTACCTTGTTCGCCGTGTTGCTCGTGGGTGTGATCCCAGTGATGGCATTGCCCGGACATCGCTTTAGAGAAATAGCGCATTTTATTCGTTTGACAGACGCCCGCGCTTGGCTGGCAAGCGCAGGCGAAGCGGGCATGGATTTCAATGAACTCGGCAGCCAGCTACGCACAGCCCTCCCCGGTCTGGAGCACGTCTTTATCGACACCGACAAAAATACCCCTCATCGCAGCCTGAGTTCATTACTCAGCCCAGCGAACCCACAACTCCCGTTGCCCGGGAATGCGGTTGATGCTGCCGGCACCGCATTATTGTTGTGTTCTGGTGGCACGACCGGCTTACCTAAGTTGATCCCACGAACCCACCGGGATTATTTGTACAACGCCACCGCGAGCGCCCAAGCGGCTGGGCTGGGACCAACCGATTGTTACCTGGTTGCGCTGCCGGCGGCTCATAATTTTCCACTGGCCTGCCCAGGATTACTCGGCGCCTTTCAAGTGGGTGCCCGCGTGACCATGTGCCCGTCCCCGAGCCCAGATATTGCTTTTCCTTATCTGGCGCGATCCGGGGCAACCGTCACTGCGTTAATCCCTCCTCTGGTGCGGGTCTGGCTGGAGTATGCCGCGAACTTAGGCACAGCCCCAGCCAACCTGCGGTTATTACAAGTTGGTGGCGCTAAACTCGACAGCGCAACCGCACGACGTATTCGCCCTGAGCTGGGTTGTGCTTTGCAACAGGTTTTTGGCATGGCCGAGGGGCTGCTTAATTATACCCACCTGTCTGACCCCGACATGCTGGTGTACAACACACAAGGCTGTCCGCTGTCTGCTTTTGACGAAATCCGGATTGTCGATGCACAAGGCAACGATGTGCCTGCCGGCAAAAGTGGTGAACTCTGGACCCGCGGCCCTTATACCTTACGAGGTTATTACAAAGCAGCTGATGCCAATCAAGGTGCATTTAGCCCTGATGGCTACTACCGTTCTGGCGATATCGTCCGGCAACTCAGTTCAGGCCATCTCATCGTCGAGGGCCGGATACGCGAAGTGATCCGCCGTGGCGCTGAAACTGTCGCTGTTGAAGCCTTAGAAGCAATGCTGGCACAACTCGATGGCATAAAAGACGTCGCGGTGGTTGGTTTGCCTTGTGAGCGGCTTGGCGAGCAAGTCTGTGCCGTGTTTGTGCTTACTGACACAGCAGCTCCACCGATGCTTGCTGCGGTACGTCAATACCTCAGTGAGTTGGGTACAGCACGATTTATGCTGCCAGACAGACTGGAATTTGTCGCCGAAATCCCCTGTACCGCTGTTGGCAAGATCGCTCGTCAGCAACTAAGCAACAGCATTCAACAATCACGCCATAACGTTACATTTCAAGGAACAGCCAATTTATGACTGCAGAAACTTTCAAGCGGCCAATCACCACGTTGACCTACGCACAGAGCCCCGTCGCACCACAATGGTCGGCCACAGAATACGAAGCCGGTAATGAAGGACAGTTCCGCGCTGCTTGGCAGGCACTGGATAGTATCGGTGTCTGGCATCATTTGCCGGCCGGACGTGCTGTTGATGCTGGTTGTGGCAGTGGTCGTCTTGCTGAAGCTTTAGCCAGACAAGGCTGGCAAGTGGATGCCACCGACGTCTCAGCCTCCATGGTGGCCGCAGCGCAAAACCGCTGTCAGGGCCTGCCAGTCAAGGTGGAAGTCTGTGATGCCCGGCAGTTACAACTGCCAGCACGCAGCTATCAGCTCGCCAGCAGTTTTTGGATGCTCCACTGGCTGCCGGACGCCCGCCCGACAGTGCTGCAACTGGCTGGCGCTGTCGCACCTGGCGGCCATTTGGTGTTGCAATGGAGCTGTGGGCAACCGCGGGCTCAGGGGTTTATGTTGCGTGATACCCTGCAAGAAGTCTTCGACCGGCCTGCATGGCGGCACCGTTTAGTGGACGCGCCGTTGGCAATGTACCAGCATCCGATTGAGGATGTATCACAATGGGTTCGTGCAGCCGGCTTTGAGATTTTAGGCAGCCGTGAACATCTTGTGGTTGGCGGTGGCGAAAACCAGGCCAGTTTGCGCCGAGCCTTGCGTTCTGCTGCCTTTGCAGCACAAACGGCAGTGCTTGGAGATGATGTCGACTTACTCATCGATGAGTGTTTATTACTGCTGCACGAGCGTCAGGCGCTACAAGTAGCCAACACTGAACTGGTGGCGCGTTTAGTCTAAGGGCACATCATTGCACCGGAGCACCATTACACAAAGACCGGGTTGTTCGAGCTAGCTAGTCGAGCGACCCGGATGGCGGCACTATGACACCATATTCCGCCAAAAGGCCGCGGGTTTGGTTGACCTTTGCAGTGCTCTGATGCACCAGCGTTATGCCGACCCGATGCAGCGTCTGCCAATCCTGTTACTCAACCGTTTTGACTGGTACAAAGCGCAGGTGCAGCCGACTGAGTGCCTCGCAAATTGCTGCAGCATCGTTTGCATCATTTTTATTGGTTTTGACATAAGGTTTGACGAACTGGGCGGCAATCAACTCCATGTTTTGCAGCAGACTGGCCCAATAATGCACGCAGGCACAGGCTTCCGGGCCAATCAGGCAAGGCTCAATTTTATGGAAAAACGCCGCCATTTGCTGGCGGCGCAGCTATCGCTGGCAAACAACTTTCTCATCAGCATCCACCCAATGAGTTTGAGCTTGCAGTGCTTGCAAAAGTTACAGTGCTTACGCACATGAATGCAGGTGACTATGTACTCGCCACGACCTGTTGCTGTAATGCTTGCAACAGCGGTGCTGCGATGGGTAAACCGCTCACCGGTTCCGCTGGATTCGCCAGCCATGCATAGGCCGCCTCCAACGACGGAAACAAAGCGCCTGGGATGCCAAACGCTTTGCGGACACTCATTTTTTTCATCCGTTCATAAGACTCTGGCGGCACCACAATCAACATTGATTGCACCCAATGGCGCATCTGCTCTGCCGCGCCATCTTGCATCCAGCGTTGGGTGGCCGGACCGGCTCCTGTGGGATGCTTTAGCGATTCAGCATCCAGATATACCCGGATCACATGAAACGGCTCACTACGGGCAAACCACGCATCCCAACTTGCTAACGAGTCCAGATGTTGTGCCAGCGAGGCCTCACCACGATTTAACGTCAATGCGACGGGCCAAAACTGGCTATCATGTTGCAATAAACTCATTTGTTGTTTTCCTTCACTGGGCCTTTGCTCGCAACATTTGCAGTGCAGAACGCCACATAACGAAGCCATTAAATGGCCATACACAGAACCATGAACCGCTGCGGTCGCTTTGGTTCATGGCGAAAATGAGTGCCTGCTCAGAAATTAAAATGGGCGCCGATAGTCACTGTCCTTGGCTGGTGCAATACCGCAGTATCAAACTGCTCATCCGGCAGCGTACTACCGCTTGGTGCCACCCCGGGATACAAAGCGATTGGATTGTCTTCGTCCAATAAGTTGCGCGCAGTCATATACAGCTTGATTGCATCCGTCAGTTGATAAGTGACGCTACCGTGTAATGCGCCGTATGTGTCGGTTTTGCCGGCTGGGTTATTGGTGATGCTGCTGTAATAACCGCCGGTGATTTGGCCGCTTAATACCACCTGCCAACGCTGTTGTTGCCAACTGCTGCCAAACTGCAGAGCAACCGGCGGCGCGGTAAACAACCTATGCCCTTCAATACCAGAATTGGGGTAATCAGTGATCTCAGTATCCAACAACGCCAGATTGCTAAACAGATGCCACTGCGGTGTCAACTGCCAAGACAAACCAAGCTCCAGCCCTTGCACCCGCACGCCATCGGCATTACGTACTACAAAAGCTTCGTCGATGGCATTTTGTGGTGTTAAATCAAAGGGCAATTGCATGTCTTTGTACAAGGAGTAAAACAAGTTCTGCGTCGTTTGCACAGTGTCGTCAAACCACTGCTGGCGGCCGTAAATTTCAAAGGAGTCAACATACTCTTCGTTGTACTCATAATTCACAATTGGAAAAGCAAAGGTGATACCGCCACCGCCGGCATTAAAACCGCGGGAGTACAACACACCAATTACCTGAGTATCGCTAAGCTGATAGCTCAGGCCAAGTTTGGGCAATAACGCATCGTAACTTTTATCGGCGTTGATGTTGACCATCAGGCGAGTCGGGTCACCGCCCTCACGCTGGCGGCCCTCTTTTTCATAACGCAAACCAAGCGTCAGTTCAAACTGCTCAGCGAGCGGTTGCGATCCTTCGGTATACAGCGAAAACGCATCGGATTGATCGGTAAATTGCTGAATACCAGCCAGCTGGATCCACTCAGTTTGATCAGCCCGATACAATCGGGTACCAACCACCCACTCACTGTCATTATCACTGGTGTAGCGTAGACGTGGTTCCACCACATATTCATCCGCTGTAACTTCGGCCCGGCTGCCATCAGGCGCGGTTTTACGCTTAAAAGTAAAATCGGTGACCGAGGCGTCAATTTCCAGTTCAACTGCATCGCTGATAAAGCGGCTAAATTCAATGCCGGCACTGGTGGTGTGTGGCTGATGCACAGGTTGTTGGGGATAATTCGACCGCTTTTGTTTAAATGGCCGTACCACAATTTCCCCGTTGGGACCGCTAAAACTGACATCGGTCACCGTCAACAATAAACGAGTCTGTTCAGCATTTTTTGGGTCATACAATAATTTGCCGCGTAATGTGTGACCGTCAATATCGGCAGGATCACCAACACTGGCCACATCGTCATAATGCACCGCAGACTGACGGCCAAATCCATCCGCAGCCAGTCGCAATGAAACACTGTCGCTGACTGGTTGGTTATGCATCAGTGACAAGCGTTTTTGCGAAAAATTACCAGCTTCAAAGCGTACCGCTGAGTGCTGTTCTGCTTGTGGATCCTGAGTCCTGACTAAGACTGTGCCGGCTATCGCATTGCGGCCGACCAAAGTACTTTGTGGCCCACGAAACACTTCAATGCTTTGTAGATCCCAAATGCCCATATCACCAAAGACCACCTCATTGTATGTGGCTGAGCGACCATCAATTTGCCAGTTCAGCCGCGGTCGGCTGCCGGCAAAAAACGCATTTGCATTTTCAGCCGGGCCAGTTCCATCAACGCCGCGCACCGTCGGTGCCTTGCCAGTACCACTAACATCGGTGATATTTGGGATCTCACGCAATACATCCCGCACGCTCCGTAGTTCAACACGCTCAGTTAAGGTTTTTTCGTCCAGGATCACCACACTTTGGCCACTTTCATCCGCACTGCGGGATAACAGCTCACCAGACACCATCACCTCGGGGAGCTTGCCCGGAGCAGATTGCGTTTGTGCCATCAGCTGCGCTGACAGACCCAATAAGGTCACGACAGGGATTAACGGATACTTCATAACGTCCTCTTGATTTGTCCATAAATGCAGCACCACTGTAAATGATAATCATTTTTATTTCTATAAATTATATGGTTTATTCATGCTTTCACCTCAACAAAACAAACCTTTTTATAACATTGAACTTTGAAGACAGCGGTATTGTTGGTTTAGTGCCTGTAGCTGGCGGATATGGCAAGCAGCAGATCAGCTGTCGGTACAGTGCAGGAAAGTGATTTTACTGAGCTAAAGTTGTGGCCATAAAGTGTTCAACCCGTTCCATCAGTTCATCCATCGACTCACAACGATGATTGCGTGTGACGGTCTTGTGCAGCGAGTGCCACAGCCGCGCTATTTTGTTATGGCACGGGCTGCAAACCGGCAGGAATAACAGGTTGAATTTTGGGTTGTTCTCCAGCCAACGCTGCGCCTTTTAGCGACATTGCCAGCCGAAGATCTTTTTCATGCAAGCCTTTGTTGGAGATAGCAGGAAAGGCGGAAAGGCAGAGAGAATATCGTAGCGTGGCGTCAGGCGATATTGGTCGTGTTGTTCAATAAAAATCGAGAAGTTTTTGGCATGGCCATCGGTTGCACCTAGCAGCCAAAATAACACCTGAGTCCGCATAAAAATTTCTCGGTCATACCTCGGGTTTGCAGCGCCAAGTAACTCCTGCATGATGGCGGCAATACCGGGACCACCGTCTACCTCATATTTTCTGGCCGGAGAGGTTGCTGTAATTTGGCAGAAGTCTTCTTGTGGTATTCGCATAATCCAGGATTGGTCGGCCGCCATGTTGCGATCAAAACGCTCAACCGCGAGTGCTTTTAGGCCATCCGGAATGATGATCTGACACTCTGCAGTCGCAAAGCCAAATGCTTTGGCGATCTATCTGCAATCCTGATGTGTACGCCATAAATGTCAAAACCACCCTCGCGGTGGTTTTTGCATTTATGGGCATATATATTTGATCAGAACCTTCTTCGACCAAAACGCCTGGAGCGTTTTGAAACAGCGCAAAAGCGCAAGGTGATCAGTTTCGGTTGCACCGACTCAACGCTGACAGCAGCAGCCACAACCCACCGCTGCTGTCGATAAAACGTTCTGATTACAACCTGAACTTCTTCACCATATCCATCAGATGGCTGGCCATGCTGGCCAATTCCTGACTGGCAGCGTTGGTTTGGTTGGCGCCAGCCGAGGTTTGTACCGCCAAATCTTTAATCGCCACCAGGCTGCGGTCCACATCACGAGCGACATGGGCTTGTTGCTCCGATGCGGTAGCAATCAATAAATTCCGTTCATTGATATGGCTGATAGACTGGCAAATCTGTTCAAAGGCATCACCGGCTTTGTTCGCCATCGCCACTGTGTTATCAGCTAAGCCGGTACTGGCTTCAATCGAGTTCACAGCTTGCGCTGTGCCTTGACGGATATGCTGGATCAGTTGCTCAATTTCACGGGTTGAATTTTGTGTGCGATGTGCCAGCGCTCTGACCTCATCGGCCACCACGGCAAAACCACGACCGGCTTCGCCAGCCCTGGCCGCTTCGATGGCCGCGTTCAGCGCCAGCAGGTTGGTTTGTTCGGCCACAGCACGGATCACATCCAGCACCTGACCAATGTTATTGGCCTGGACAGATAATTCTTGCACCAGCGCGGCTGAGGTTTGCATTTCCGCCGCCATTTTTTGCGTTTGCGCTATCGTCAGCTTCATTTCGTCCAGACTGCGGCTGGCCAATAAGTTCGATTGTTGCGATGCATCTGAAGTGGATAAGGCATTTTGCGCCACATCTTCCACCGCCACCGTCATTTCAGTGACAGCTGTCGCCGCCTGTTGCAGCTCAGCATTTTGCAAATCCAAACCATTTGAACTCTCAGAAGTGACAATACTCAGCTCTTCCGCCGCCGAGGCTAACTGAGTCGCAGTGCTATGGATTTGGCTAATGGTATCTTTCTGACTTTGCTGCAAATGTTGCATGGCCGAGAACAACACCCCAATCTCGTTATTACTGTCATTGTCGATGCGGCCAGTCAGATCACCATCCGCCATCCGGGCAAAATGACTGCCAGCCAGTTGCAGCGGCGCAATCAACATACTTTTGATGATCTGCCAGCTCAAAAATAACGCCAACACCGCTAACACCATAAACACCACCGAAATCACTGTGGTGCCGGTATAACGGCTGGCAGCAGTTTGCATATAGGCCGTATTGGTGGCGTTGGCCTGCTCGACAAATTGTTGTACCAAAGCAGCCGCTTGTGCATTAGCGTCCCGCGCCGCCAGATTGGCGGTGATATAGCTTTGCGCAGAGCCGTTACTGAGTTCAAACGCGGTTTTTTCTACCGCCGAGAAATAAAGAGCAAACGCCTGTTGCAATTGCTGCACCAGCGCTTTGTTTTCGCTCTTCAGGCCAACATCAGCAAAGGTGCTGAATTTAGCTTCAGCTTCTTTTAAAAACTTTTCCGCCCGTTGCGCGCTGATCTGGGCTTTGTCGTTCTGACCGTCCTGTAACTCAATAAAACCGCCAGCCAGTGCCATTCGGCTACGCAAGGTCAAGCTATAGATATCGGTGATAGGATTCACCTGTAACGCCGACAGCTGATACAAATCAGTCATGCCCTGCTCACTGGCGCGGGCATTATTCCAGGAATACAGACTGAGCGTGACCAAGGCGGCACTGAATAGTAATAAAATGGCAAAAATGATATTTTTCAATGAGGTATTTTTAAACATGGGACTTCCTGTGAGCTGGTTTCATCATCATACAACCGGTCAACCATCACGAAAAACCTGCCAAGCCAGCATATAACACTGTCACCGCAGGCAATTCGCTTTTAATTACTATAGGCGACAATTTTCAGGATGCTGAATTTGTGTCGTGATGATAGCGGGTATGTCGTTGAGATGAGGTCCTATCTGTCAAGGCAGGACCTAGGACATATTTTACCCGTAAGTAAATGTAACTTGCTAACTCTTTCTGACATTATGGGGCTAAAACCAGCATTTGTTCCTATTACAATTGAGTTTGTGCCCAATTTACTTCCACACCACTGTTTGCCAGATCCGACCAGAGCTGTGCCGCATTCACTGCCAATAAAGTTGAATAAAACAGCAGTAGTCGGCTGATTTTGCAACAAACAATCCAATTCAAGACAAAAGAGACAGGCAAAATTTGCTGATTTGCCAATCCTGCCACTAAACTTGCGTTACCACCAGCGGTCATTTGTCGGGCTGCTGCACCTTTGTAGGAGAAACATTTTGAAAACAATCGTCTGTCATACCGCTTTATGTGTTGCCAGTGCCATGCTGATCCAGCCAGCTGCTGCTTTTGAATGGGATCTGTATGGCAAACTTGAACTGCAGGCACTGCATGTTAACAATGGTTTGTATCGCTATGCCGATCAGGGCTGGCAAATCGAAGCGCCATTTAGCCGCTTGGGCTTTAAAGCCAAACAGCAACTGACCGACGATGTCGACCTGATTATGGTGTATGAGTGGCAGGTGAATGGCCTGGACAAAGCCAACAAAGATCACAAACTTGGGAGCCGCAATACTTATCTGGGTCTGGCCGGCAGCTTTGGGGAAGTGTTTTTTGGTAAAAACGATACCCGCTTTAAAAAGTCAGAGGGGAAAATCGATTTATTTAATGAAAGCCTGAATGATATAGCGCAGTTAACTCCCGGCCAGGATCGGCTGGAAAATATTATTGGTTACTCTTCACCCGTGATCATGGGCTGGCAGTGGTCTGCCACTTACCAAACCGGCGCCAGCGACGAAATTGCCGGCGGTTATGACTGGACCCTCAGTTATGGCGATGCCAGTTTTAAAACCCATGGTTATTATGTGGCGATTGGCCAAACCCATGAGCTGAATAATCTGGATGCCGAACGCATTCTGGTGCATATGAAACTGGCCGACATGCTGCAAGGCACTTTATCCGGCGGTTTGATGTATCAAAAAAGCGAGCATATCAGCCGGCCACTGGAAGGAGATGCGCTGATGGCCGAGCTGGCTTTTGCCCGTGATAGTCTGACCTACAAGCTGCAATGGCAACGCGATGACAGTAAAATCCGCGCCAAAGAAACCGGCACCTTATGGAGTCTGGGCGTGGATTACGCGCTGCAAAAAGATCTGACCATCTATGCGATGCTGTCCGATCTGGATTTTGTCACCACTGATGACAATGCAGCCGCTGTTGGTTTTAAATACATTTTTTAACCTAAGGCAAATGTCTTAACCTGCCAGCACCCGGTTCCGGCCTTGTTGTTTGGCCCGATATAAAGCCGAATCGGCCTGTTGCAGCAATAACTGCAGTTGTTGTTGACTGCACAGGCCGGTTGCGGCATCCGCGCTGAGGCTGCCGCAACTACAGCCGGCACTGAAAGTGGCACTGATTTGCTCGCCGTACCAGCTGAAACTTTCCGCCATAAAACAACAACGGAGTTGTTCCGCCCGTTGCAGGGTGTGACTGAGATCGGCACCGGTAATCAGCAGAACAAATTCTTCCCCACCCCAGCGCACCGCACATTCTGCGGTGTTGCTGCTTTGATTTAACAAAGAGCCCATCAGAACCAACAGATGGTCGCCCGCAAAATGACCATAAAAATCATTAATCTGTTTAAAGTGATCAAGATCGATCAGCACCACCCCCAGCTTGCTGGGCTGGTGCTGGCTTAACCAATGTTCCATGCCACGCCTGTTGTACAACTGGGTCAATGGATCTTTATCCGACAACAACTGGATTTGATCCAGCGAGCAACGCAGATGGTGAATATCTTTGAAGGTGACAATATGCCAGTCTGGCAGTATCGCCTGTGGCGATTGCGGATAGGTTTTTAATTGCGCCCGCACTTCAAACCAGCGTTGCTGGCCATCAGCACAAGTAATCAGACCGGGCATCTGTACTCTGTCTTCGCCACTGGCTAACGCTTGTTGCACCGCCTGATGCCATTGTTGCAACAGATATTGCCGATGTTCAGACTGCGGATAAGCCCGGACAAACCAACTATGCATATCCGGCACATCGGCCAGCTGGTAACCCAATTCCTCGACAAATGCTTTGTTCAGATGCAGATGGCGGCGATTCATTTCTTGTCCGCTGACCGCATCCAACTCAGGTGCCGATACCAACACCGGCACCGGAATCAAATCCAGCGAATGAAAAAAATAGCGCTGAAAATTATCCATGATTTCTGGTTCAGGCTGCTGCATCTCATCACCTCTTCAGCGGTTCCTGCTTGCACTGCTGCCGGTCCGGCGGGCACGATACCCGGAACGACAAACTCTGAGTATAACAAGATTCCGGCAATTGCCGGCAGCAGCCAGATAATTGTCATCGTGCATTCGCCTGTCTTGCTCTACAATTGCCGGCTGATTAAAATCCACATTTTTTGCAGGAAGTCTGTTGATGAATAAAAGTCTGGTTACCAATCTCTTGGCGTTACTGGCGATGGCTGCGGGCTGGCTGGCAGCTTTACCCTGGCTCTGGACCATGGGGTTGTTTGCATTTTCCGGCGCCATCACCAATTGGCTGGCAGTGCATATGTTATTTGAAAAAGTGCCACTGCTCTATGGTTCAGGGGTGATCCCGGCCCGTTTTACCGAGTTAAAACAAGCCTTACACCGCTTGGTGATGGAACAGTTTTTCAGTGTCGACAATTTACAGCGGCTGGCACCTGGCAACGACAACACCCCGACCAAACTGCAGTTGGGGCCGGTGCTGGAAAGCATCGATTTAAGCCCGGCCTTTCATGCTTTGCTGGAGACAGTGCAAAAATCATCGCTCGGTGGCATGCTGGCGATGTTTGGCGGCGCCCAGATGTTATTACCGTTACAACAACCTTTTACCGATAATCTGCGCGCTTCATTGCTGGAAATGGCCGACAGCGACGCGGTGCAACAACAACTACAACAACAACTGACCTCAGCGGATAATCTGACCCAGCTGCAACCAAAAATTGCCGCGATAGTGCAAGCAAGGCTGGACGAGCTGACACCTGAACTGGTGAAAAGTCTGATCCAGGATCTGATCCAACAACATTTGGGCTGGCTGGTGGTATGGGGTGGCGTGTTTGGTGCCGCCATTGGTCTGTTTAGTTATGCGGTTGGGGCAAGTTAAAAATACGCCTCAGCCTCTGAGACCGGATGGTAAAACAAGGCTGGCGCCAGAGCGGCGCCAGCCTGCTTGGTTAAGGCTCAATAGCCCTGATATGACTGCGCACGGCGATATAAGAGCCGGTCAGGCCAAGCGCAATAGCGATAGCCAATAAGATGCCAAATTCGGCAAAGCTCAGCGAGGTCAATTGAAAGTCACTTTGATACAACTGCGTCACTTTACCAATAGCGCCCGTTAACCACCACAGCATCAGTTCGACCACCAGAAAGGCCAGTAAACCACCAAACAAGCCAAGCCAGATACCGGTATACAAAAACGGCCGCTGAATAAAGGCATCCGTCGCCCCCACCAGCTTCATCACTTCGATTTCGGTTTTTTTGTCCATAATCGACAAACGGATGGTATTACCGATCACCAACAGCGCTGCGGTCAGTAACAAAGCAGCGATGGTATAAACCGCTTGTTGCAACAACGCCATCATGGCGGCGAGCCGTTCCAGCCAACTGATATCTAATTTGGCCAGATCGACAAAACGCTCTTTTTGCAGTTTTTGCATCAAGGCTTCAGCCGCTGCCGGTTGATTGATTTTTGGTGTCACCAGTAGAACGTCCGGCAGTGGATTGTCATCCAGAAACGCCAGCGCTTCGCCAAAACCGGATTGCTGTTTAAATTCGGTCATGGCGGAGTCTTTATCAATCAACCGCACTTTGGCAACCTGACTATCAGCCTGTAAAATCGTCAGCAAAGTGGCGACATCGGTTGGGCTGGCATTGGTCTGCAAAAACAAACTGATTTCAAACGACTGATCATAACTGTCGCTGACCTGCTGCACGTTTTTCACCAGCAAGTGTAAAGTGGTTGGCAGGGTCATACTGACACCCAATACCATAATAGTGACAAAGGCCCACAAGGGAGAGCGCCATAATTCACCCAGGCTGGTAATGGCCTGGCGCAGATGGGTCAGCAAAAACCGGCTGCAACGTTGCAGCAAGCCAGGCTGCGCTGCACTGGCGCCGACCGCGCGACCGGAAAATAACAAACTCACAGGCTATCCTCCTGATGGGTCAGACCGTCATTAATCATCCGGCCCTGTTTGAGCGTCATGGTGCGGTAGCGCATGCGGGCAATCAGCCCCAAATCGTGGCTGGCAATCAAGACTGAAACACCGGCGTGATTAAAAGCTTCAAACATCCGCATCACATCTTTGGATAAATCCGGATCCAGATTGCCGGTCGGTTCATCCGCCAGCAGCAGCGGCGGTTTATTCACGATGGCCCGCGCAATGCCAACCCGCTGCGCTTCACCACCGGATAAAGTGGCAGGCAGACAACGGGCTTTATCCAGCAGACCGACCTGATCCAGCGCGGCATGCACCCGTCGCGCCATATCCCGGCCGGTAAATCCTTCAATCACCAGCGGTAACGCCACGTTATCAAACACGGTATGATTGGCCAGCAAGCGGTGATCCTGAAAAATCATCCCGATATCGCGCCGTACATAAGGGATTTGACCGGCTTTCACCGCCGATAAATCAACACCATTAATCACCACCCGGCCGGCGGAAGGCCGTTCAATCAGACTGATCAGGCGTAATAAGGTACTTTTACCTGCGCCGGAATGGCCGGTCAGAAAAGCCATTTCACCTTTGGCCAGATGAAAATTGACCCTGTCCAGCGCGGTAAAACCACCCGGATAACTTTTGCTGACCTGCTCAAAACGCAGCATAGTTAAAATTCCTTGTTAAACAATGCCCGAATAAAATCTTTGCTGTGAAAGACCCGCAAATCATCAATGCTTTCACCGACGCCGATATAGCGGATCGGTAATTTAAACTGATCAGCAATGGCAAAAATAACCCCGCCTTTGGCAGTCCCATCCAGTTTGGTCAGCGAAATACCGGTCAACGCCACGGCTTCGTGGAACAACTTTGCCTGACTCAGGGCATTTTGACCGGTGCCGGCATCCAGGGTCAGCATCACTTCATGCGGCGCGGCGCCGTCAATTTTTTTCATCACCCGGACGATTTTTTTCAGCTCTTCCATCAAATGGGCTTTGTTCTGCAACCGACCTGCGGTATCGGCAATCAGCACATCAATTTTACGGGCCTTGGCCGCCTGATAAGCATCAAAAATCACCGAAGCACTGTCGGCCCCGCTGTGCTGGGCAATCACCGGAATTTGGTTGCGCTCGCCCCAAACCTGCAACTGTTCAACGGCGGCGGCACGGAAGGTATCCCCGGCAGCCAGCATCACAGATTTACCCTGTTGTTTAAACTGCTGCGCCATTTTGCCGATGGTGGTGGTTTTCCCGACGCCATTGACGCCAACCATCAGAATGACAAAAGGCCCATCCGGATTGTCGACCTGCAGTGGTTTTTCCACCACATCCAACAACTGCGCCATTTCCTGCTGTAATTTTTCATACAAACTGTCGGCATCTTTTAACTGGCGGCGATCGGCGTGCTGGATCAGTTGTTTGATTAGTTTCTGGCTGGTATCCACCCCGACATCGGCCATCAGCAACTGAGTTTCTAACTCTTCATACAGCTCGTCATCGATTTTTTTGCCAAGAAACAAACTGGCTAAACCATTACCCAGATTCTGGCTGGTTTTACTCAAACCTTGCTTCAACCGGGCAAAAAAGCCAGGTTTTTTCTCGGCAGGCGCAGCTGAGGTGGTCACAGCCGCTACGACCGGCACCGGTGCGGCAACTGGTGCCGGAGCTGGAGTTGCTGCCGGAGCCGGAGCTGTCACTGCCGTGACGGCAGGCGCAGTTTCAGCTTGGCCAGGTGCGGATACAGTCGCAATCACAGCGGCTGTCGCAGTAACTTCAGCGACATCAACGACCTCAGCTGCCGCCGGCGCTGCCAGCTCAGCCGCTGCGACCACTGGCGCTGCCGGTTCTGCCACAGGCTCAGGTGTTGGCTCTGCAACGGGCGCCAATGCTGTTGCCAATTCGCTCTGACTGACGGCTGCAGGCGTGATGACGGCTTCAGTGGCAGTGCTTGGCGCGACGGTTTCAGTCGCAGTCGCCGGTGTATTGGCGGGCTGGCTATCAGTGGCTGGTTTTTTACCAAAGCCGAGCCAGGAAAACAGTTTGTTAGGTTTTGTCATAGGGTTCGCTGTCAGAATTCAGAAACTCAGGTAAAATCGCCGCTTATACTATCACTTTTATTAATCAGGCATAAACTCCAGATGAAATCCAGCAGCAGAAAGCCCGCAACCCCCAGCCATAACGGACCAGGTTTTGTCCGGATCATCAGCGGGCAATGGCGTGGCAGGCGTTTACCTGTGCTGGATGCCGCCGGTTTAAGGCCAACCACAGATCGGGTCAAGGAAACTTTATTTAATTGGCTAATGCAGGAAACCGCGGGCCGGACCGTGCTGGATTGTTTCAGTGGCAGTGGCAGTCTGGCGCTGGAAGCCCTATCGCGTCAGGCTGAATTTGCCACTTTGCTGGAATTAGATAAAACCGCAGTCCGGCAATTACAACAACATCTGCTGACGCTGAAGTGCCAGCAAGCGGAAGTGATCCAGACCAACGCCCTGCAATATCTGCAACAACCAGCCAAACGTGCCTATGATCTGGTATTTCTGGATCCACCTTTTCGCCAGCAGTTATTATTGCCGGCGGCACAATTGCTGGAACAACAAGGCTGGCTGGCCGCAGATGCGCTGATTTACCTGGAATGTGAAAAAGAACTGAGCCTGGCCAGCCTGCCGGCACACTGGCGCTTGTACAAAGAAAGTATCGCCGGTCAACTGGCTTACCGGTTGTATCAACGGCAGGACGTCAGCACGGCTCAACAGCCAGCAACGGCCAACCTGGCTTAGCGTCAAAGCCGGTGCCAGTTACCGCACCGGTGGAGTTAACTCAGAGTTCCATGCCCAGATTGGTGACACCTTGTTCCTGCACCCAACCTTTTAATAACTGCACTTCGGCGCGACCAAAACTCTGTACTGGTTGCACCAGCGCAATTAATTCGGCCAGGCAATCCATCTCGTAATGCATCAGTTCATGCTCACGCACCACTTTTTTCAACTCGGCTTCGGTGGTGATGTCCAAATCGGCAGATTCATGTTCAATCAGCCGCGCTACTGACGCCTGGGAGATTTTAGCCACGTCAATAAAATCAGTGCTGTCTTGCTGGGTGATACCGTTCAGCATGGTATCCAATGCCGTCATCGCATCCAGTGCCGGATAAACACCAAACATATCAAAGTTATTCACTTCAGGTGTGATCAGTTCCAGCTCTTCCTGTAATTTATCAAAGTTGATTTTGGCCCGGCGTACCTGCAACCATTCCCACACCAGATCCAGCACATGCCGTGGCAAGGCCGCATCCCCAAACTGACTGACTTCGGCAAACAACTGGTAACTGGGGATCATTCTCTCCAGCAAGGTGGCCGCGATTGCTGCTTGCTGGTAAAACCCCAAACCGCGCATCAGCTGAAAATTATTGGCTTTCGAATTCATCAGTTATCCATTGTTATATCTGAGTTTGCCCTGCGGGCAGCACATTAAATTGGCGCCATGATACACCAAGGCGCCGCGCCAGAACCAGCAAGATGCTATTGCCCAAAATAATGACCCAAGCCGTTCAGGAACATCTGTACCGCAATAATCACCAGAATCATCCCCATCAACCTTTCCATCGCGGTCAGACCCCGCTCTCCTAACACCCGGTGCAATAAAGGCGCAAACAGTAAAATGGCTGAACTGAGCGCCCAAGCACCGACCAATGCCAAGGTCCAATCCAGCATTTGGCCAGGTTGCTGGTTGGCCAGCAGAATCAGCGCCGCCAGAATCGAAGGTCCGGCGATCATCGGCACCGCCAGCGGAAATAAAAATGGCTCTTCGCCTTCTTTTAAACCTGCCACGCCACCTGGTGGCGGAAAAATCATCCGAATAGCAATTAAAAACAAAATAATACCGCCAGCAATACTGACAGCTTCTTCTTTCACGCCCAATACACTGAGGAAACTCTGACCGCCATATAAAAACAACACCAGGATCAGCAAAGATAACAACAGCTCGCGGATCAGCACAAAACGGCGGCGTTCGGGTTTTAAGTCTTTTAAAATGGCCACCACCACCGGCAAGTTGCCGAGTGGGTCCATAATCAGAAATAAAGTGAGCATCGCGCTCCATAAATCCACTGCCATCTGTATCAGCCCCTCGGGTATACTATGCTCATTCCAGTGTAATCTGTGTTCAGAATTCAGGCGAATCAATTTGTTGCGATCAGCGTCTGCTGTTTGCACTGTCACTGCAGGAGTTTTTTGATGATGACAATCACCACACCGGCCTTGCTGTTTCCAGCCATTTCATTATTGCTGCTGGCTTATACCAACAGATTTCTGGTACTAGCGCAGTTGATCCGGCAATTAAACCACCGCGAAGGCGATCAGGTGCGGGATTTAGCCAAACGGCAAATCGTCAACCTGCGCCAGCGCATTGTGCTGATCCGCTCAATGCAACGTTGGGGCGTGATTAGTTTTATGCTCTGCACCTTGTCAATGTTTGGCTTATTTCTGAACTGGGAGTTGGTTGGGCAGCTGTGTTTTGGCGCCAGTTTGGCTAGCTTGCTGCTCAGCCTGTTGATTTCTTTATATGAAATCCAGATTTCCTGTCATGCCATCAATATCGAACTGGAATCACTGGAAAATCGATAACTCAATATTTTATCAACAATTGCCCCTGCTAATTTGTTAAAACTCAGCCATAGTTATCAGGTTCATTCTATTGAGCTGAGCCTATGAGTCATACAGATTTTCTTTTCCAGCAGGATACCGCACTGACCTGGGCGCAAGATCCTGAACCTGAAATCAGCAGTCAGCAACCCTGGTGGGTGCTGATTGTTGATGATGATGAAAGCATCCATCAGATCACCAGTCTGGTGTTGCGTGGCTTTAGCTTTGAAGGTCGGCCGGTGCAACTGTTACATGCCTACAGTGCAAAAGACGCCCGCCGTATGCTGGAGCAACAGCAAAACATCGCGGTGGCTATTGTGGATGTGGTGATGGAGACCAATCATGCGGGCCTGGATCTGATTAAAGCCATCCGCGGTGAGCTGCAGCAACATCAAATCCGGCTGATATTACGCACCGGTCAACCCGGCGAAGCGCCGGAAGAAAGTGTGATCCGCGATTACGATATCAATGACTACAAAAACAAAACCGAAGTCACCGCCATTAAGCTAAAAACCCTGTTGTATTCCTCCTTAAGGTCGTACCGGGATATCTGCATTATTGATAACAACAAAAAGGGCCTGGAAAAAATTATCGCTTCTACGGTCAGCTTTTTAGAATGTGAAAGTCTGACCGAATTTGCCTCGAATATTCTGGCGCAAGCCGCCCATCTGCTCGGGCTTGATCATCAGCAAATTTATTGTTGTGCTGCCACCGGCGATCCAAAACAGCAGCATCTGTCGCTGGATATTATCGCTGCCAGTGGTCTGGATCTGAGCCACAATTCACAACTACCGGCTGATGTAGTGGAAAAACTGACCCGGGTGCATCACCTGAAACAGTCCTATCAGGGCGACGATTATTTTGTTGGATATTTCACCACCAGCCGAGGTCTGGAAAATCTGTTATATGTCAGTAAAGACAGCAAATTTGATCAGGTTGATCATCATCTGCTTAGTTATTTCTCCAGCAATATTGCGGTGGCCTATGAAAATATCCGGCTACGCGAGCTGATTAAAGAAAGCCAGCGCGAGCTGTCTTATATCCTGGGCGAAGCGGTAGAAAAACGCTCGAAAGAAACCGGCAGTCATGTCAAAAGAGTGGCAAATTTCAGTTTCCTGTTGGCACAGAAATATGGCCTCAGCCATTATGATGCGGAAAAAATCAAACTGGCGTCGCCGTTACACGATGTCGGTAAAATCGCCATCCCGGATTATATTCTGAATAAACCGGGCAAACATGATGCCGATGAGTGGGCCATCATGCGTCAGCACGCCGAAATCGGTTATCAGATTTTGCAAAAATCGCAAAACGAGATCTTGCAGCAAGGTGCTGTGATTGCCTATGAGCATCACGAGCGCTGGGATGGTCAGGGTTATCCGCGTGGCCTGGTCGGTGAACAAATCCACATTGCTGGTCGCATCACGGCCCTGGCCGATGTGTTTGACGCACTGGCCAGCGAACGTTGTTATAAAGCCGCCTGGCCAATGCCAAAGGTACTGCAGTATCTGGCCGATGAAAAAGGTAAACAATTCGACCCTGTGCTGGTCGATATCTTGTTAAGTAATATCGACAAGTTTATTGCCATTCGTGATGCCTACCCTGATCATCAGGGTTGAGCAGGCACCGGCACCAGCGCCACAGTACGCTCAGTTTGCTGATACCGATCGATAAAGGCCGTGCAGTCGGCGGCCCGATCCTGCCGGGTAATGGCCAGTGTCAGTTCACCCACAGTCAAACCAAATTTATGCAAGGTTGAACGGTTAATCAGTTGATCCGCATCAATCAGATACAACCAGTCTTTGACAGTCACATCAATATAATCACCTTGCTGCGGGATCCTCAGCACATACTGCCAGTACAAGGTATTGCCAGCCAGTTGACCGGTCGCAACCCCAACCACATCTTCGGCACTGCCGCTGACGGCGCCATCGGCACTTTGTTGCAACCGCCAGTGTCTTTTATCGATTCGGCCATCACTGAAGGTAAAAATCTCGTACAGATCCCCTTCCATACCACGCCATTGACCACAAAGCTCGGCGGTAAAACGCACCGACTGCTTGCCTTGCCAATCGTGCATCACGCCAAAAGCCTGGCTGCTGCCCTGAAAAAAACCGGGCAAACTAAAGGCAGGCTGCAACGCCTGATAATCCTGCACCGACTGACTACAACCAAATAAACCCAGTAAACTGACCCACAACGCTGAACGACGCATTATTCCCTCCAGAAAAAAATTTGATGATACCAGTACGCAAGTACAGGCTGGCTGGATCCAAAGTTGTCGCTTTACCGGGCCTATTTGCAAAGCTAAGATGAAATGCGCAGAAAGATCATAGCGTTAGAAAAGTAATAAAAAATTTCAAAATGCGGCAAACTAAATCCAGCCCAGCTTCGACCAATCAGCAATAACAAAACGACAGACCAGTGAATAACAATAAAGCAGGAAGCAGAGCAAGGTGTTTAAACGCAGTGATGACAGCCTGATCCGACAGGCACTGGATGGCAATGAACGCGCCTGGCAACAACTGGTCGGCCGTTATCAGAGCATGCTGTATTGTTACAGCCTGCGCCTGATGGGCAATGCTGATGATGCCCGCGATTTATTGCAGGACGTATTGCTGGTGTTATGTCGCAATCTGGCGCAGTACCGCGGCGATAGCAGCTTTAAAACCTGGTTATTCGGGATTGCCAATTACCGGGCTGTAGATATGCTGCGCAAACGCAAACCGATGCAGGATTTGGCGGATGTCAGCGATCAGCTCTGTGATGACAGCCAAAACCAGGAACAGCAACTTGATACTGTACAACGACAACAAGATGTCAGGCAGCAGCTAAAACTGCTGCCACCGGAACAACGACTAGTGGTGGAACTGCGTTTTTATCAGCAATTTACCTTTGACGAAATTGCCATGCAACTGGCCATTTCCAGCAACACCGCCAAGTCCAGATTTTATGCCGCGCTTGATAAACTGCGGCCGCAGTTGGAGGTCCATGATGTTGAACAATCAGCAAATTTTTGAAGCCTGGCTCGAAGGCTCCATCAGTGATGAACAATGCGCCCGGCAATTAACGCCGGACAGTGACTGGTATCAGCGTTTTGTCAGCGCGCAAATGATCCGCCGGGATGCCAGTGCACCATTGTTTGAGCCGGTACCAGACATAGATACCAGCAGCATGTTCCGGCAACAGTGGGGTCATCAACGGCCCAGCCGGGGCTGGCAAAACTGGTGGCCACAACTGAGTGTCGGCATGTCAGCGCTGGCTCTGATCATCAGTATTTCGCCATTGCAGTTGCAGCTGCAATCCGGAGCCCTGGCTCTGAGCTGGAGTCAGCAACAGGACGAACAACAACTGAGCACTATGCTGGCCAGTTTTCAGCTGGAACAGCAGAAATATCTGCAACAACAACTGGCGATATCGCAGCAGCAACAAAGTAGTCAGTTGATTATGCTCAAAGATTATCTGTCTGAAAATGAACAAAAAGCCCGGCGCAGCGATATGGTCGAGCTGGTGGAATATCTCAATCAGCAACGTCAGGCCGATTGGCAGTACTGGCAGGACAATGTCCAGCCGAGCCAGGCCCGATTAAATTATATCCCGACGGCGCAACCCAGCCGCGATAGCCACTAATGGAGTCTTGTTATGAATGTTAGCCGCCCTTTTTTCACGCTGACCGCCTGGTGTCTGCTGACGGCCACTCAGGCGACAGCTGCCAGCACCATCAGCCCGAAACTGAAACAGAATCTGGCCATCATGGAAAATATCCTGCAAACCTCGCTGAAACAGGATCAGCATGCGGGGATCAACCGGATTAGCCACAGCTATCTGGCTGGCCAGGGCGTGTTATTCCGCACTGAAACCCGTGGCAATTTTGGTCATTTTTTCCAAATGATGCCAGGTTTACCGCCAATCCCGGACTTGTCGACTATAACCAGCAATGCCAACAAAATGGCACAGGTCGCCATGGCCGCCCAAAGTGGTGCCGTGTTGTCGGAAGAGGAAATCGATGCCATTGCCGATCAGGCGTCTGAAGCGGCAGAACAGATGATGGAGCAAACTGAACAGTTGCAGGAACAGATGCGGGATTTACGTGATCAAACCCGCGATCTGGAACGGGATTTACGCGAGATAGAACGGGAAAAACGTGATATTGAGTTTACCCGTAAAGTGGGTAAACAAGATGCTGAGCAACAAAAACAGCTGAATGAACTGAGTAGTAAAGAAACCGGTATCAAACAACAACTGGCACAGTTGCAACAACAAGCCGCCACTTTTAACAAAGAAATGCAAACCAAGCAGGCCGAACAACAAAAACTGGCAGCCGAAAAAACTGCCAGTTTAATCAGCAGCATCAGCCGTAATTTTGCCACCACTTTATGTGATTACGGTGCCAGTTTGCGCGAGCTGAACAATGATGAATTTGTTTCCTTGCAACTGACCACAGACCATGGCCGCGACAGCAAAGATTTATATTGGCTGTTTAAAAAATCGGATATTCAGCAATGCGTGAGCGGTAAACTGAATGCCAGCGACTTGCTGAAAAAAGCCGATTATTATCAGTATTAAGCACTTCAACCAAAGCGGGCGGCCAGCATGGATTTCACCGCCCGCTGTTTTCTGACTTGACAGTGACAGCCAGACTGAGTAAAAACGCCTCACTTGCACCGCTGGACCTGATTGATGACGACTGCTGAACTGCTGACCCCTGATTGGCCAACCAAGGATGATTGGATTGAACAACTGCTGCCTGACTTTTATCAGCATGGTCTGGCCATCCTGCCACAAGCCATTCCGGCGCCATTGTGCCGCGCTTTATTGCAGGAAGTGCAACAACATACCGATTTGCGCAGCGCTGGTGTTGGCAGACAACAACAACTGCAACTGAACAGCGACATCCGGCGTGATCAAACCGCCTGGCTGGATGGCCGTAGCCCGGCACAACAGCAGTATCTGGCGTTGATGGCAGCACTGCAAATGCAGATGAACCGGCGTTGTTTTCTTGGCTTGACCCATCACGAATGCCATTTTGCCCGCTATCAGCCAGGCGACTTCTATCAAACCCATCTGGATGCTTTTGTCGGCCGCTCCAACCGGGTTTTAACCACAGTGCTTTATCTGAATTCAGTCAGTGCTGGCGGTGAGTTGGTGATTTATAACGAGCAACAGCAAGAAATACAGCGGGTGCTGCCAGAGGCCGGTTTATTGGTGGCTTTTGAAAGTGTCCGTTTCCCGCATCAGGTGTTACCAGCCCAGCAGCAGCGCTTTAGTATTGCCGGCTGGTTTCGCAACGACTAGAGCACCGTTCAACCCAGGCTGGCGCTATTCATCGGCGCTGGCGACCTGTTATCACAAAATCTGCCCGCTCTGGACTAAGTTCCTTATACTGCTGAATATTCCTTGCAATTTGCTGACAGGCTGCTCACAGTCATGCAACCAAACAACAGTTCAAACTCCAGCAGAGTTCAGACAGGGGTGACTAATATGCGTTTTATCGCGAACAACTGGTTGCGCGACTTGCGCTGGTTGATGCTGATTAATCTGCTGATTGCGCTGCTGTTATTTTTACTGGATCCTGATGCCAGGCTGGTCGACCAGTTGCTTTACGCCTATGTGATCGGCAGCTGTATCTGGCTGCTGGCCAAGCTGCTGGATAAATGGGTCGCGGCCTGGTTGTCGCCCTGGTTGATCCAACTGACCGCAGTCTGCTGTGGACTGTGGCTTGGTTTTCAATTGGTTGGCATGCTCGGACTGCCAGCTGCCAATGTCAGTTGGTCTGCCTTAACCAGCCTGCACTGGCAGCAACTGCTGCAATCCCCTGACTGGCGTAGCCTGCTGGTCACGCTGCTGATTTGTAGTGCGGCGGCCGGATTTTTCCTGTTACGTTACCAGTCCCTGCACTATCGAGCAGCCCTGGAACAGGAAAAACGCCAGCGGGCCGAACTACAACAAGCCGAAACCTCAGCCCGGTTAAAGTTGCTGCAAGCACAAATTGAACCGCATTTTTTATTTAATACCCTCGCCAATGTGCAAGGGCTGATCACGGCGGATCCGGCCCAAGCCAAACATATGCTGGAGCAACTGAATACTTATCTGCGCGCCAGTTTACAACGCACGCGCCGTCAAATGGTGACGCTGGCCGACGAGCTGGAACTGGTCGAAGCGCTGATTGGCATCGCCCGCATCCGGCTGGGCGAACGTTTCAGTTATCGTTTGCAGATCCCCGCCGAGCTGACCAGCTTGCCCCTGCCGCCGTTATTGTTGCAACCCTTGGTCGAAAATGCCTTGCGCCATGGTATTGAGCCTATGCTGGCCGGTGCTGAACTGCAGATCATCGGCTGGCAACAGCAAGGCATTTGTTATTTGCAGGTGAAAGATAATGGCCCGGGCTTACCTGTTGGCACCAGCCAGACTGGCAGCGGTGATGGCGTTGGGCTAGTGAATGTGCGGCAACGGTTACATCAGCTCTATGGCGGCAGTGGACGACTCCACCTCAGTACCAGCCCCCAGGGTGGTTTTGTCGCCGAATTACAACTACCGCTGCAGCACAACGCAGTGACCGCATAAATAGGCGCCAAGCCACAGGGAACCAAGGAGCACAACTGTCATGACAGCAACAGGCATGGTGCGGGCAATACTGGCCGATGATGAGCCGGTGTTGCTGGATTATTTACAGCAAAAACTCAGTCAGTACTGGCCGGCATTACAGGTAATCGCCACTGCCAGCAATGGTTTAGCAGCACTTGAACTGATCCGGCAGCATCAACCTGAACTGGTGTTACTGGATATTCAGATGCCGGGGCTCACCGGCTTACAGGTTGCAGCCCAACTGGCTGAATCACCGCCCGGGCAGCCGCCATGTCATAGCCGTTGTGTGTTTATTACCGCTTATGATGATTATGCGGTACAAGCTTTTGAGCAGGCAGCGCTGGATTATCTGCTCAAACCTGTCACGGATGAGCGACTGCAACATTGTATCCGTCGGTTGCAGGCCACTTTTGCGCACGAACCGGCACAACCAGCCCCATTGCAGTTGCAACAACAATTGCAGCAGTTGCTGCAGCAACTACAACCCACAGTCGCGCCGCTGCAATGGTTTCACGTCGGGCTGGCGCAACAAACCCGGTTGGTTCATCTGTCGGAAGTGCTGTTTTTTCAGGCTTGTGATAAATATACCGAATTAGTCACCCGTCATGAGCGGCACTTGCTCAGAATGTCACTGAAGACGCTGTTACAAAAACTGCCGCAGGGTCAGTATGCACAGGTGCACCGCGCTTATCTGGTGGCGTTGGCAGCAGTGCGCTATATCGAAAAAGATATCTTTGGCCGTCAGCATATCCATCTGAAAGATCATCCTCAGTTACTGCCATTAAGCCGTAACTATGCCGGTCAGTTTAAACAGATGTAGCGGACACTGTGTTAGCGAAGCCAGTGCTGAGAAATATCATTAAAATCAAAATATTAACATCTTCAATCCTAGGTCAGACCCGATGTAGCGCGAAACGCTGGGGCAGTTCAACGCGTGGCGTCCAACACTTGGCTGCTTACAGGCACCATAGATAAACGTTGCTATAAGACAGGTTGGACTGCCGCAGCCGCGGTGGCACTCTGACTGGTCAGAGCGCTACTGTGGTGATCAGCAGGGGTCGCCTCTTGCTCAGCTTGATGGATCAAGGCCAGCAGGGCGACCGTCGCAGTCGCATCAGCTTCGGCACGATGATGTGAGGTCAATGGAATCGCAAAATGCGCTGATAAAGCTGCCAGCCCGTAAGATGCGAGTCCGGGATAACAACGCCGCATCTGCACCACAGTACAAAGTTTACTCGGCCCCAGGCTATATCCACAACGCTGCAGCTCGGCCCGGACAAAACCGTAATCAAAATTCACGTTATGGGCGACAAAAATGCTGTCCGCCAGAAAAGCAGACAATTCGTCGGCAATCTGCGCAAAACGTGGCGCCTGCTGTAACATCTGCGGCGTGATCCCCGTCAACCGGGTAATAAAACCAGGCAAGCGCCGCTCTGGATCCAGCAGATAACAGCAGCGGTCAACAATCACGCCACGCTGCACCTTTAATGCTGCAATTTCAATAATCCGGTCCTGCTCAGGCCGGCCCCCAGTCGTCTCGACATCGACCACCACATAACTGCGATCCGGATCGGCCCACCAATCGACTTTGACCAATTGCACCGACAGGCCCAGCTGGCGCATCGTCAACATTTTACTCAGCTGATTGCGCCGCACTGAATCACCGCGCGCTTTTAACTCCACAAAGCGGATCTCACCACTCTGAGCCACCAGACAGAGATCCGGAAAACCATGGCTGTAACGGCGAAAATCTGTTGCCATTTGCCTTAATAAAGCCACCAGCGCCGCTGCGGGCAAGCCGCGCAGTAATAACGGCAGTTGCTCAGCCAGCTCAGGGCGCCAGTTAAACACAGCATTGGGCTGCGGGTAAAACTGCGTCAGATTTTGCAATAACAGTTGGATGGCCTGTTCCGGCTGCAGCAGCAATTGCAGCTTTTGGTCAATAGCTGCCGCTTGGCGGCGGTAAAAACCACCACTGGTTAAATCACGGGGACGCTTTTCAAACTCATTGTAAATGGCGCTGTCGGCGGATAAAAACAGTTCCTGCCAGAACAATAAGCCAAATAAAGCCTGCCACAGTTGATTTTCAGCCTGAAAAGCCTGCCAACCTTGTTGCTGATAATAGCGGCAGGCCCCCGCTTCTGTCTGGCCTTGCCAGAGTTCATCCAACCGGATTGAGCTGGCTTGCTGCAGCATCAGAGTGAGATCAGAGTGGCTTTGCTGACCAAATTTGCGGCTGGCAAAATCATGCGCAAACCAGTATTCATCATCACAACATGGATCCTGCTGCATTTGTTGCAACAGTTGCTGTAACAACAGCAGATACTGAGGTTGTTGGCGCCTGGCATAATACAACCTCACCAGGCGCTCGGAAGCCGGATAAGCCGGGCAGTGCTGATAAAACCGGATAGCCAGCAGCGCATCACCCTGTTTCTCCGCTAACCGGCCCAGTTTTTCACACAACTGTTCAAGCACGAGTTGATTACGCTCATCCAGTGCTGCCGGCCAGTCAGCCAGTTGCCGCTGCCAGTTCAGCAGGGTTTGTTGCTGCTGCTCAGCGGCAAGTTTGGGCCATTGCAGCTGTAACTGGCGGCATTCATGTTGCAAGCTGGCATAAAAAAATGCCTGTTGCGCCAGTTCAGGTTCAGTGTATCGGGCGCGATAACTGCTTTTAAAATTGCTATTTTGCTGCAGGCCGAGATCACGCAGCGTAAAAACACTGAGGTTATGTTCAATCCGGCCAAAAAACAAAAAATAACCGTACTGCAGTGTCTGTTGCTGCCGTAGCACCACAGTCGGCGTGATCGCCTGTAACCTGTCCGCTTCAAGCGGCATCAAAGCGGCAATCTGCGCCACTAACTGCGCGCGGTTGGCGGTTTTTTTCAGAGCAGGCACCGCCATGGCCGTTGGACTGTGCTCAGTGTGCAAGCATTGCAGCAACTGTTGTAGCTCAGGTTTAGTCACCCGCTGCAGCCAATGCCAGCAATCGTCTTCGGTTTCCAGCTCAGCAATCAGGCCGGCCTGCTGTAACGCCGCCAAGGCCGCCGCCTGATCCGGCACTTCGGGATACTGAATATCCGCCAGGGCAAACACCGGCCCCTTGCGATTCAGTAACCGCACCCATAACCGTTGCGCCGCCAGCGGTAAATGCATAAAGGCTTGTGCCAGTTGGCAAAATTCGTCGGTCAGCACAGGCTGATAATGCAGTTGCAGATGGCGTAATAATTCGTTGAAATGCTGCAGATAATAATCTGCCGGTAACAGCGGTAAGGTTTTGGCCATCCGATACCCCGACCATCGGCTCTGTTGGATAGCTTTGAGCTTAGCAAACAACTGTATATTTAACCAGCCATTTATTGTCTGTGCCTGCCAACACCGCGAGGTGGCACCAGACCCGCAGCAACATTCAGCAACACTTTGTCCGCCACTGCTGCTTGCGATGGCCTGCACCCGGCCTGTATGCTGATTTTTCGTCCACAGCTGCCGGCTGCCGTGCCGGCTTCGTTGCAAGGTTTGTCTTATGCTCAATACTAAACATCTGCTGGAACAACTGCTGCAATCAGGCAGCGCATTATTAAAACAACAACCCCCGGCTAAACAGCCAGCAACCAGCTCAGGCGGTCATGCCGGCGCGGGCTCCGGCCTGCTGCAACAAGTCAGTGGTATGCTCGGTGGTAAAGGCGGCGCCGCACTGGCTGGTGGTGCGTTGGGGTTGTTGCTGGGCAGCAAAAGCGGCCGCAACATCGGCGGCAAAGTGCTGACTTATGGCGGTTTGGCGGCACTCGGGACCCTGGCTTATCAGGCACTGAAAAATTATCAGCAGCAACAAGCCACCACCACAGCGCCACAACCGCTTGAACAGTTATCAGCGCCGCAGCAGGAACAACATTGCCAGGTCCTGCTGTGCGCCTTGATCGCCGCCGCCAAAGCCGATGGTCATATCGATGGCCGTGAACGTGGTCTGATCGATGCCGAAATTGCCAAACTGACCGCCGATACCAGGGTGCAGCAATGGGTCGACCGTGAACTGCAAAAACCATTGGATCCGGCCGAAATAGCTGCTTTAGCCACGGATCAGAGCATGAAAGCAGAAATTTTCCTGGCCAGTTTATTGGTGGTCGATGAAGAAAACTTTATGGAAAAAGCCTATCTGCAGGAGTTAGCGCGGCAGATGCAATTAGAGCCAGCGCTACAAACGGCCTTACGCCAGCAGGTACAACAAGCCATAGCTGCCGGCCAGTCCGCCTAATCCGTTAACCGGCGGCAGGGGCAGCTGGTTTAATCAGCAGCGCAAAATGCTGATTGGTTTTTTGTTCCAGTTGCCGGATCCGCATAATGCTGCTGAGGCTGAAAATATGCCCTTCCGGCAACAGCAGCATCGCTTTATCGTTGTACAGGGCCTGTAATAACTGCATGCCAGGCTCTAATTTTGCAGTGGTCAGCGGATGGACGGCATGATCCGTCACCGCGTCGTCCATCGTCAGCACCAATTGCTCCAGTAACTGCACTAACTGAGGATCATAAAAGCTGCCCAGATGCAGCTTTATCTGCTGCAACGCTTTGAGTTTACTCAGCTTGTCTTTGTGTAGCCGCCCCAACATTGACCCCCAGAAATCGCGCGCCAGCGCCAGAATACGGGCGCCCAGTGGAATTTGTTCGCCAATTAACTGATCCGGACTGCCAGTGCCATTAAAACGTTCGTACTGATGCGCAATCATATCGGCCACGGCATGCAGGTGGGTGGCGGGTGCCATCAACAACTGGGCTTGTTGCGGATGCTGCAGATAACGTTGCCTTTGATGTAAATCAAGCTGATAAAAAGGTTTTTGAAGCAATTCAGCCGGTAACGTCAGCAGGCCAAGTTCGGCCAATAAAGCGGCCAACGCCACTTGCTCACAGCCATCTTTCGCCAACCCGCTGCGCTGCGCCAGACTGCCGGCTAATTTGCTGACATTCTGCGCGTAAGCGCCATCCAGCAATGGCTGACTACTGATCATGTTGTATAAAATCTTTAAGGTTGAATGCTGGTCCTGCTGCAGTTGCTGCTGCGAATACTGTAACTGCCGGATCAGTTGGCGTAGCAGACCGGTGCGCTCTTCGACCCGTTGTTCCAGTTGTTGATTAAACTGCTCCAGCTGTTGATTACGCAGCTGAAGTTGCTGCTGTAATTCAGTATTCTGCTGCTGCAATGCCACTTTATCTAAACCATCACGCAAAGCCGTCAGCAAATCCTGCTGATGCCATGGTTTTTGCAGATAGCGCTGGATCTGGCCTTGATTTACCGCCGCCAGCGTCGACGCCATATCGGCATAACCGCTGAGAATAATCCGGTACGTAGCCGGATATAACCTGGCGACTTCGGTCAGCAACTCTGCGCCTGACATCTGCGGCATTTTCATATCTGACATCACCAGATCGACAGGCCTGCTCGCTAACAGCTGCAGCGCTTCAGCGCCGGAGGTGGCCAGTAGCAATTGAAAGCCCTGTCCCGCCAACAATCTTTGCAGTGATTTTAGAATGTTCGGTTCATCGTCGACACAAAGCACCGTCATAGCGGCGGCAGATTGACTACCCGCACTTGTGTCACTCATCTCGACCTCCGCCTGAACTGCTTAGAGACTGCGGGCCAGCGCCGGACCGGCCGCCGTCTGGTGCAATGGCAACCTAATGGTAAAGCAGCTGCCTTTACCAACTTCACTTTCGACCTGTAAGCTGCCCTGATGACGGTGAATAATACTGTAGGATAATGACAAACCCAGACCTGTGCCCTCACCAACAGCTTTCGTGGTGAAAAAGGGCTCAAAAATCCGTTTCAGATGCTCGGGTGCTATGCCTTTACCGCTATCACAAATCTTCACCAGCAGATCCTCTTCTTGCTGATAAAGGTCGATGGTGATTCTGCCAAAACCTTCCATCGCCTGCGCGGCATTGACCAGCAGATTCATAAAGACCTGATTGAGCTGCATCGCCTGACAATATAACTGCGGCAAGTTTGGCTGATAGTTTTTAATGACTTCTGCTTTATATTTCAGTTCGTTTTGTAAAATCCTTAAGGTACTGTCCAGGCCGGTACTGACATCCGCTAACTGCCAGTCCTGACTATCGACATGAGAGAAGTCTTTTAAACTTTTGACAATCTCCATCACCCGGCGCGCGCCATCTAATGACTCATTGATTAGTTCAGGACAATCCTGCAGTAAAAACGCCAGATTTAACCGTTGATACAGATCGGTTTTTAAGTTTGTTAGGGACGGCTGAGCGGTTTTATCGACCATTTTGCCAAGTACTTCAATGGCTTTAAGCATCTTGCTGCTGTAATCAGCCAAGGACTGTAAATTAGAAAAAATAAATCCGACCGGATTGTTAATCTCATGCGCCACCCCAGCGGCCAACTGACCTATAGCCGCCATTTTTTCCGATTGCAGTAACTGATTCTGCGCTTGCTCTAACTTCAGGATCAATTGTTGTTGTTGTTGCTTTTCCTGTTCCAGCGTTTCAGTCAGCCGGACCAGCTCCTGCTGATAACTGGCTGTGACTGTCATATCATGCACAGTAATACAAGCGCAGCTCACCTCGTTGTCATCGGCAAAAATTGGATAAATTTCCACGTTCTGATACATCTGGCATTCTTCGCCAGTGATAGGCCGGCTGCTGTGGAATTCAAAGACCGCCGGTCTTTGCTCCCAATAAGAGTAAGTGGCATTTTTCAGCACAAACACACTGTTAATTTTGCGTTTCAGAAAAGCCGCCTGCTGCGGAAACAACTCCAGAATAGACTGACCTTCGACGGCACTCAGCGGTAACTGTAACCTGTCAGCGAAAAAGTCATTCCAAAACAAGATACGGTAGTTGGCATCAACCACACAGGCGCCGATGGATAACTGAGTCACCACATGCTGAAATAAGCTCTGTTGCTGCATTATCCCCTCCCGCCATTGCCAGACACCTAACTGAGCAAGGTATCAATCCGCTGTTGCAAATCCCGGATCGATTTTTCATCAAGACAAATCATCACTTTCGAGCTGAATGCCACCTGTTCGATAGTAAAACTGATTTCCAGCAGCAAGGCATGCTGCCAACTGTAGTGGTCCTGCCGCAGCTCAGGTTTAAATAACGCCGGTGCCGACAGATGCAACCTCGTTGATAGCTGCTCGACCATGCCTTTGAGACAAGCGCCAGCCAGAATATTACTCAGCTCCAGCACCAGTTCATCGTAACTGTTCTCATCCATCGGTTGTTCATACGCCATGCTCTCACCAAGCTGAGCGCAACCCTGATGGCTAATCATGGAAATCACTTCCCCGCGCAAATCCCCCATAAAAGACTGACGGGCAAAATAATGATCATTGGCCTGCTGATAAAAACTATCCAAGCCCTGCGGCGTGGTGATGGCAATCTTTGGAATGGATAAGGTCACCTGGATATCAATCAACAGGGCCAGCGCATTGGCAGCCTGGCCCATCGAAATATTCATCACTTCCTGCAACGCGTCCCGTTGCAATTCATTCATCGCTGGGTTTGGCTCAGCAGCATCAGGTTCTGCAGCGGCTTGGCTGTTCATAACAAACCCACCTCAAGAAGTAATTGTTCTAATTGGCTGGGCTGCAGCGGTTTTTGTAAAAAACCGGCAGCCCCCAGGCTTAATACCCGGGCCACGGCTTGTGGCTGAATATCGGCACTAATCACAATAATCACGGTATTGACTTCCTGCTGCTGTAATTCGGCTAACACACCGAAACCGTCCAGCACCGGCATTTGTAGATCCAGTAACAACAATTCGGCTTTACCGGCCGCTACGGCCTGTAAGGCCTCAGCACCATTACAGGCCTCAGTAATAGTAGCATCCAGCACCGAAGGTAACGCTTTACGGATATTCTTGCGTGATAACAGTGAGTCATCAGCGATTGTCAATTGCAGGGCCATCAGCATTCTCTCCCAAGCGCAAACAGTAACTGCGGCTACAGCTTACTCATCTGACGCAAATGTCTTATTTGTCTCTTAGCTTGGAGATTAGTCAGCCATCGAAAGAACGTCAAGGTCGAAGTACAAAAAACCAGCAACAGTGAGGTGCCGTTGCATCGGGCTGTTGGCTGTTGCAGCAACTGAGTTTAGCTGAGTTGCTGCAACAACACTTCCTGTTCCAAAAAACGCTGACTGCGGCTGAACGCATCCGCCAGACCATAGAGATGATGTTTTTCTGCCAGCGCTATCGCTTTTGCTAACTGTGACTGTTGTTTAGGTTTGTGGATAAAGCCAGCAAGCCAGGGCGTCAAATCAGGTGCTGTCAGCAGCCGGACCTTGTCGCCATGGCGCTTGTGCAAGGTATCAAAGGTTTCCAAACCCGCAGCGTCATAATCAAAGGCACAATACAAACTGTCATAAAGTTGCAGATAAGGTTGTAACAGCGCAGCACTGATGCGTGAACCGGCGGCGAAAATCACATCGGTATCCGCCAGCGAAAACGGCTGTGCCAACATCTGTGTTGCCAATTGCAATACTTTTGGGTAACTGAAAAAGTTCTCTTCATTTTCAATCAGTAAAGCTTGTTGTTTCAGATGAAAACCCAGTGATAACTGAGCACGACCATCGGTACCACTTTGGCTCAGCACCAGATCCGGTCTGTCACTATGCAGCCCGCTATGATACACCAGCAAATAACTGTGCGAAGTGCCGGCCTGATGCGAGTCGCCCTGTAAGCTGGCTTCCAATCGATTGGCTGGCGCCGCGGCACTTTGCCAGAGTTGTTCAAATAACTGCGGATCCAGAATGGTCAGTTGCCATTTACCAGCACCGGTGGCCCGCACTTTAAACAGCTCGGCCTTACGCTGATAAAAACCAGGCGGCAACAACTGCAAAAACTTTTGATATTGCACCGGTTTACCGGCCCGGATCTGTTGCAAATATTTTTTCAGCATTTTATGCCCCTCCCCCTAAACCGCGGCCATCAAAACGTCTGCCCCAGTGACAGATAAAAACGGTAGGGTTTTTGCTGTGGCCCTGCTTCCGCCTGACCGTAGCCCAGATATAAAGGACCAAAGGGGCTGTCCCAGCCAGCAAAAACACTGCCGGCCCATAACCACTGATCATGTTGTGCCAGATTACGATCGCCAAACCTGGGTTCAGTCACCATGCCTCGTTCCAGCGAAGCGCCCAGATAAAACGGCGCATTAAAAAAACTGAATCTGCTGTCACTGAGTTGATACAGATACACCAGACTGCCAAAACGGACTTGGGAGCCAAACAAATAATTTTTCGGATAACCGGATAAATTCAGCAAGCCGCCCAGCGTAAATTGCTCCAGTGCTACAGTGCCATCTGCACCGGAGAAATTATCCCAGCGCAACCGACCACGCCAGATATGGGCTCCCAGCCGATAGGCGGTTTCAGCCCGCAGCAAAGAACTCTGACTGTGAGTGCGCCCACCCAGCACATTGTCCTGCAGCCGCTGCAGACTGCCTTCCACCTTATAACCGCGGGTCGGAAAACTGAGCTGATCCAAGGTATCGACCACCAAGGCCGTTTCAACGCCACGGCGCAAATAAGACAAGGTGCCAAAGTTAAACTGGCTGGCGATAGCGGCCGGAAACCGGTAATAACCATCCCGTTGCACCACACCCAAACTCAGATTGGCATTGTCCAGCGGATGAAAGCCAAACTCAGCGCCAAACTGAAACTCAGTATTATTCAGCTCGCCATCGGATAACCCAACGCTGTTTTCCAGGCCAAGTAAAGTCCGGCTTTGCTGCAAGCGGCCCGCAGTGTAAAAACCTGAATCAGCCAGCGGCCAATATAATTCAGACTTCAACAGTTTATCGCTACCAAGCGCCAGATCCGTTTGCCATTCGGCACCAAAAGCCGACAACTCCGTCCATAAATAGGAGGCAGCGATTTGATAGTTATGGGTATTGCTAAAGTCATCTTCTAACTGAAAGCGAAAATTCAGATAGGCCGGCCCCCAACTTTTTGGCAAGGCTTGTAGTTTGAGCCGTTGTTTGCCATCCGGCGTGCGGATCAAACTGCTGCTGATCCGCTCCAACGTATCCAACCCATAGACCCGGCGCAAGGCTGCGGAAATATCAGCACTGTTCAGTTTTTGCTGTTGACTGAGGCCCAGCCGTTGTAACAGTAATTCATCCGCCAATCCGGTGCGGTTATCCAACTCAACATCCGCCAGTTGCATACTGCTATGGTCCTGCCGCCGATGCTGCTGCCGCCAATTGGCATAATGCGCTGGCTGGCTGAAATGCTGCAATAAAGGCGCCGCCTGTTGCGCAACGTCTTCACCGGCCTTGATCGCAATATCAATTTGAGCAAAATCCAGCGTACCAATTTGCTGTAAAGCAGGCTGTAGCAGCAGATCCTGTGGCCCCAGCAGTTTTAGTTGACGCTCCACCGCTTCGCGCACCAGAAAACTAGTCAGTTGCTCCGTAATCGCCATTGCACTGTCCAGTTGCTGCTGTTGCAGCAGAGGCGCGTCGATGGCAACAGCGATCACCTGGTCTGCCCCCAGCGCCTTGGCAACACTAATCGGCAAATTATTCGCCACCCCGCCATCAACCAGCCAGCGGTTATTGATTTCCATCGGCCGCACCACACCCGGGATCGACATCGATGCCTGCACCGCCAGCAATAAACTGCCATCGGCTAACACCACAGTGTCACGATTCACCAGATCTGTGGCGATAGCGCGAAATGGAATAGGTAATTGATCAAAACTACTAAATTCCGGCACCACGCCGTAGGCGTGCTGGATCAGTGCCGCCATGGCCTGACCATGCAACACCCCTTTTGGCAGTTTTAAGCCGCGGCTGTCGACGCCAAGATCAAAATTTATAGGAAAATCATCGCGTTGTTGTTTGCGGCGCATCGGCATTTCATCACGCTCAACCCGGTCCCGAAAGCCCTGGCCCCAGGAGGTTTGCTGCATGATCTGTTCAATTTCAGCCGGGCTGTGGCCGAGCGCATATAAACCACCGACATAAGCGCCGATACTGGTGCCAACAATCAAATCGACCGGAATACGGCGCCGCTCCAGTTCTTTCAATACCCCGACATGGGCACCACCGCGGGCACCACCACCACCCAGCACTAAGGCGACACAAGGACGATCCAGCACTTTGGCACAAGGGTTTTGCGCCGCCTGCAGTTCAGTCAGCGGCCACAGACTCAGCCACCACAGCATCACCAAACCCAAACGACCTAAAACGGCACTACCCATCGGCATTTTTTATCCCTTGCTCTGAATGCCACCAGCTTAGCCGACTGCGCCGCCACTGCCAATGCTCAGGACCGCGCAGCAATCATTTAACGCTTTTGTCGCAGGCAGATGACAACCTCGAGACCAGATTCAAAAAAACTTAATAAGTATCCATTGAAATTGTCATAATGTTCATCTAACGTACCCCATTCGCTGAAAAGTTGAACAACTCTTCAGCGTATTTCGCTGAAAAACATCAAAAACACAATCACTGCCACTCAGCCATATGGAAATACCTATGAACGCTAAACTACTGCTTTTGTCCGCCTTGATGGCGCCGGCAATTCAGGCTGAACCTTTTATCTCCGAATATTTAGAAGGTTCAGGCAATAACAAAGCCATCGAAATTTATAATCCGGCGGCAACGCCGTTGGATCTGACCGGTTACAGCTTACAGGTTTATTCCAATGGTAAAACCACTGTCAGCAAAACGATCGCCTTAAAAGGCTCAGTCGCGGCCAAAGGCGTCTTGGTGCTGGTCGACACTGCTGCGGTGGCCGATTTAAAAGCCAAGCAAAGTTCAAACGATTTAACCCTCGGCACCGGTAACTTTAACGGCAACGATGTGGTTGCATTATACAAAGGCACCACACTGATTGATGTGATTGGCCGTATTGGTGAAGATCCAGGCAAAGGCTGGATCAACGGTGATGTGCAAACGCTGGACAAAACGCTGGTGCGTAAACCTGAAGTGACCGCTGGTGATGTGATTGGCAACGATGCCTTTGATCCGGCCGTGCAGTGGTTGAGTTATGACAACAATACTTTTACCTATTTAGGCAGTCACAGTGCTGCTGGCGGCGGCAACCCGGATCCAACGCCTGATCCAGATCCGGAACCAACACCGGACCCGGTGATTGGTCAGTGTGGCGCAGCCGCAACCTTGATCAACCGTATTCAGGGTTCAGGGGATGTTTCGCCTGAAGTCGGTAAAACTCACGTCGTCGAAGGTGTGGTTACGCTGCAACTACCAACGGCCAGCGGTTTTTATCTGCAAGAAGAAGATGCGGATACCGACCAGGATGCCAACACTTCAGAAGCTATTTTTGTTTACAACAACGGCGTCACTGGCTATCCACAGCCAGGTCAGAAAATCCGCGTGATGGGTGTGGTAGAAGAGTTCTTCACCAAGACCCAATTAAAACGCTCTACTGCCTGGGTCGATTGCGGTCAGGGTCCGGCAGTTTCCAGCGTGACGCTGCAATTACCTCTTGCCAGCAGCAACCTGCTGGAATCACTGGAAAATATGCAAGTGCATTTTGACCAGACATTGACCGTCTCTGACACCTTTAAGCTGGGTCGCTACGGTGAACTGACACTGTCTGCCGATCGCCTGTATATTCCAACCAATTTATATCGTCCGGGTTCAGCCGAAGCACTGGCGTTAGCGGCCAAAAACAACCTGAACCGTATTGTGCTGGATGACAAACAAAACGGTCAGAACCCGGCAGTAGTGCCATTCCCGGCGCCGGGCTTGTCGATGGATAACCCGGTACGGATGGGCGATCAGGTGCAAAACCTGCGTGGTGTGCTGGATTACAGCTTCAGTGCCTGGCGCTTAATGCCGGCAGTGACCCCGGCGTTTATCCAAAGCAACCCACGGCAGGAAGCACCGGAATTACGCCGCGAAGGCAGCCTGAAAGTCGCCAGCTTTAACGTGCTGAACTACTTTAATGGCAACGGCTTAGGCAGTGGTTTCCCAACCTCGCGCGGCGCCTCTTCCGCACCTGAGTTCGAACGTCAGGCAGACAAAATTGTCGCAGCACTGAGCGCAATGAACGCAGACGTGATTGGTCTGATGGAAATCGAAAACGATGGTTTTAGCAGCACCAGCGCTATTGCTGACTTAGTCCGTCGCCTGAATGCGAAAGCCGGTGAAAACCGTTATGCCTTTGCCCAGGTTGCTGGCAGCAACAGCATTGGCAGCGACGAAATTACCGTTGGTTTGCTGTATAACCGCCTGAAAGTAGCCACGGTTGGCACAGCGGCAACCATCAGCAGTGGTATTTTTGCCACCGGCAACCGTCAGCCACTGGCACAAAGTTTCCGTGAACTGGCCAATAATGAAGTCTTTACTGTGGTGGTCAACCACTTTAAGTCCAAAGGTAGTTGCCCAACAGGTGGTCAGGACGCCGACAAAGGCGATGGCCAGAGCTGCTGGAATGCAACCCGGCAACAAGCCGCAATTCAGCTGCTCAGTTGGCTGGCTGACAGCCCGATCGGCTGGACCGATCCGGATATTCTGGTGATTGGTGACTTAAACTCCTATGCCAAAGAAGATCCGATCCACGCCTTTACCAGCAAGGGTTTTGTCGATTTGGTAGAGAAATACCATGGACAACATGGCTATGGCTACAGCTTTAACGGTGAAGCCGGTTATCTGGACCATGCCCTGGCCAGCAAGAGCCTGTCAGCCCAAGTGGTAGAAGCCATTGAATGGCATATCAACTCGGATGAACCTATCAGTTTTGATTATAATGTTGAATTTAAAACCCAACAGCAACAAACTGATTATTATCAAGCTAACGCTTATCGTTCGTCTGACCATGATCCGGTAATTGTTGCCTTGGCACTGGCTGGCGCCAACCCAGCCGATCTGGACAAAGATGGTGATGTCGACACTAAAGATATCAGCCTGTTCAATACCTTAGTGCGCAGTGGTCAGTCACTGTCATTAAGCTATGACTTTAATAAAGATGGCAAAGTCAACAGCCTGGACGCCCGTGTGATGTCTTCACTTTGTACTTACGCCCGTTGTGCAGTGAAATAACTTAAATATGAAAAAGGAAGTGTTATGTTAAAAAAATTATTTGCCGCTGCCGCTTTGTTGCTGAGCGTGCAGGCCAATGCCACGCTGATCACCGTGAATCTGGACCAAGCCAGTTACAACGTTGGTGATACCATCAAAGCCAGTCTGGTGCTGACTGAAATTCAGACTCTGGTGACTGGTTTTGATGCCAGCCTGCTGTTTAACCAAAGCCTGGTAGAACTGACGGACGTCAAATTTGGCGACTTTTTATCATTGCCAGCCGTAGGCAGTGATCAAGGTGACATTCGCAGCGCCGGTAAAGTCGATCTGTATGAGCTGTTTTTTGGCTTCTCGACTGAAGATATCTTTGATTTGAGCCAGGTCCAGGCCAACAGTCCTTTTGTCCTGGCCACGGTCAGCTTTAAAGCGTTAAAAGCGGGTGCCAATCAGTTTGCGCTGCGCGGTTTATCTGTCATGTACTTGCCGGAAGATGGTCCGGAGTATTCGGATAATGAAACGCGTGGTCGCTCTGCCACAGCCCAGATCAGCGGACCTGCCGCAGTACCGGCACCTGCCACGCTGTTGCTGTTGTTGCCAGCGCTGTTGTTGTTACGCCGCCGCCAGCACTAAGCTGAACACATCAGGGTATAAATCCACCTCCTCGGGAGGTGGTTTAAATCCGACCATTCAACAGGCCGCGTTGCGGCCTGTTTTTTTTCTGTAAAGCCGCATGGGCTGGGATGGACGCTCGCTTTGCTACATTTAACTTGAACGCTTTGAAGCGTGGCGGCAAACCACTGCGATACACAGCACTCCTACTGCGACAAAAGCCATTTATAGCAGCCACAGCTTGATTTACATCTATACTTGCAACCAAATCCAGTGACCGGATAAAACCATGCCGCGATGAGATTTTTTGCATATGGCTTGGCCGCAAGCTGAAAAAAGTTGCGACAAGATAATGATTTTGAAGTGAAATCTGATTCTATGCAGTGTTGCTGATATGCTATGCTGCCACTTTCAGACCAGATGCCAACCCGAGGTCTCATGTTCGATTCGTTACGCAGCCGATTGATCCTGTTACTGCTTGGTTTACTCAGCCTGATGGCCGTTTCGATTGGCGCCGCCACTTTAAGTGCGATGAAACGGGACAGCTACAGTCAAGCGGAAAAAAACTTGTCTGTGGCAGAAAAGGTCTTTCAGCAATTGCTGGCCAACAGAGTCAAACAACTGGCAGATTCGGTCCGGATTGTTAGCAGTGACTTTGGTTTTCGCCATGCGGTCGCCACCTCAGAACAAGATACCATCAGTTCAGTGCTGGAAAATCACGGCGGCCGTATTGATGCAAACATCAGTATGTTGTTGTCACTGGATGGCCAGATAGTCGCCAGTACCCAACCTATTTCTGCCAGCCAGATCTCACCTTTTTTCCAGCGCATGAAAGAAAATGGTCAGGACAGCGATGCCGATATTCTGTTACTGGGTGATCAAGCCTATCAGTTGGTGATGCAACCGGTGAAAGCGCCGCAAATCATCGGCTGGGTAGGCATGGGTTTTGTGCTGGACCGCGCGCTGGCGCAGCAAATTAAAGGGGTCACCGAACTCGACATCAGTTTTACTGCCATTAGACAAGGTCAGCCACAATTGCTGGCCAGCACGCTGGATGGCGAAGAGCAAAGCTCTGATATCAAAGCCCAACCACAACAAGTGGTCGATTTGGTGCTTAACGATACGATGCCGCCTTACCTGAACCAGTCAGTGGCACTGGATCAACAACAACAGTTATGGGCGCTGCTGCATTTACCCACCCAACGCTGGCGTGACAATTATCTGCTGGCGCGTAGCCAGCTCCTGCTGATTTTTGGGCTGGGTTTATTTCTGGCGTTATTACTGGCTTATACAGTCGCCCGCAGCATCACTGAACCCTTGCGGCAACTTACTGATTTTGCCCGTAACATTGGTCAGGGCGTGACGGCGTCGCTGCCAAAAGTACACAAAGGCGAAGTCGGCTTACTGAGTCAGACCCTGAACCGGATGCAACAGGATCTGCAGCAACGTGAACAACAACTGTTGTTTCAGTCCCAATATGATTCCTTGACCGGTCTGGCCAACCGTAGCCTGGCTGAAATCAAACTGCCTGAATTACTGCAATTGCAACCACAGCAACTATTACTGATTAATATCAAAGATTTTAAACATATCAATGACGCCTTTGGTTATCAGAATGGTGATCTGTTACTGCAACAACTGGCGCAGCGGTTACAACAATGCCAGCTGCAACCCTCCTTGGTCGCGCGCTTAGGTGGCGATGAGTTTTTGCTGGTGCATCAGCAGATCCTGGACATGAGCTTGCTGCTGCAGATCCAACAAAAACTTAGCCGTGATTTCCGGCTTGGTCACTCTGGCTTAAATCTAACGCTGGCACTGGCGGTTTATACCACCACCGCAGCCTGCGAGCCGTCGCAAAGCCAGCTAAGTGCCAACGATGCACTGCGTCGGGTCGCCATCGCGATGATGCATGCCAAACAGCGCAATGATCATATCGCGCTCTATCAGCAAGGCCAGGATGAAAGCCATCAGCGTGAACTGACCATTTTGCATGATTTACCGCTCTCATTAGCGACAGGCCAGATGTTTGTGGTGTATCAGCCGAAAGTTGACCTTGCCAGCCAACATTGCCACAGTGCCGAAGCGCTGATCCGCTGGCAACATCCGGTGCTGGGTTTTATTCCACCGGATGAATTTATCCGGCTGGCAGAACACTCGGGCTTAATTGCCCAAATCACCGATTGGATGACAGAACAGGTATTGGCGCAACTGGCGCAGTGGCAACAGCAAGGCGTCCGGCTGAAAGTCGCCATTAACCTGTCGGCACACGACCTGACCAATCCGCAGCTGCCGGCCCGGCTGGCACAACGCCTCAGCCACTTTGCGTTGGATGCCACAGCGCTGGCACTGGAAGTCACCGAAGGTGCGGTGATGCAGGATCCACAACAAGTGATCCGGATCCTGACCGAATTAAGAGCAATGGGCATCGAACTGGCGATTGATGATTTTGGTACCGGCCAGTCCTCACTGGCGTATCTGAAACAATTGCCTGTGCATGAAGTGAAAATTGATCGGGCTTTTGTCAAAGATATTGAGCGCAACGGCAATGACGAACTGATCGTGCAGGCCACCACCCAACTGGCACATGGCCTTGGTTTGCTAGTCACAGCAGAAGGACTGGAAAATTTGGCCGGATTGGCCAAACTACAACAGCATGGCATTGATAAAGTACAAGGCTACTTTTTCTCGAAACCGCTACCGGCAGCCGATTTTTCCCGCTGGCTCAGTGAATTCAGCCAACAACAAAACCGCTGGTTTGGTGACACCAGTCTGGATACTGCAGTCTCAGGCAAAGCCAGTCGTCACTGAGTCTGTTACCGGGCCGCCTGCGCTGTTTGAACGCATCAACACCACTTGAGCAACTGCGACTAAGGTCAATTGACCCTGGGAGATTTGATGAAATATCTGGCATTACTGCTGCTGTGTTGTGCCCTGCCGGCACAAGCGGGCAGCAAAGTGATTGCCACTGGCGGCGCCAGCACTATCGAAGGTGCCGCCGGTGGTGGTCTTGTGCCCTGGGCAGTGATTAAAGGTTATGCCAGCAGCGGACAATGGTCCGTCAGTGCCATGCGTAATCAGGTTGGGGTCGATGATTTCACTCTGCACAGCACTGGGGTTGGTCTGAGCTATGACAACAATTATGAAATCAGTTTCAGCCGGCAAAAATTCCAGCTTGATACCATAGGTGGTGATTTACAGCAGGATATTATTGGTCTGAAGTATCATCTGGCCGGTGAACTGCTCTACACCGCAATGCCGCAAATCAGCGTCGGCATGCAATACAAAAAACATCGTAACTTTACTTTGCCGGCGCTGGTCGGGGCGCAACAAGATAGCGGTATTGACTGGTATCTGGCGGCATCCAAAGTCTATTTTAATGCGGTTGCCGGCCGTAACCTGCTGCTCAATGCCACAGTCCGCGCCACCAAAGCCAATCAAACCGGTTTGCTTGGTTTTAGCAGTGCCAATTCGCAAAATTATCGGTATATGCTGGAAACGTCCGCCGCGGTACTGCTGACGCCAGCACTGGCGGTGGGGGTGGAGTTCCGGCAAAAACCCAATCAATTGGCTTTTGCCGATGAAGAACACTGGCGCGATCTGTTTGTTGGCTGGTTTATCAATCAACATGTGAGTGTCGTGGCAGGTTATGTCGATTTGGGTAGTATTGCCGGCCTGGCAGAGCAACAAGGTTATTATCTGGCGGTGGAGGCAACATGGTAAATCGGATTGGGTGTCTGCTGGTGCTCTTTATCAGCTTGGGGTTCAGCACTGGTTGTCAGCAAACACCTGCGGCGGATCAGCTCTATCAGCAACTCGGCCAACAGGCGGGCATTAGCCAGATCGTGGATGGGTTGTTACACGAAATCGAGCATGATCGACAAATTGTGCATCATTTTCGCGATACCGACATCGAACGTTTCCGTAAGCTATTGATTGAACAATTATGCGAACTAAGCGGTGGACCTTGCAAATACACTGGTGTCAGTATGCAGGAAAGTCACACCGGTTTTCAGATCAGCCAGGCCGACTTTGACAACCTGGTGCGCCATCTGATGAAAGTGATGACAGCGCAAAACATTGCCATCAGTGCGCAGAATCAGTTGCTCGGACTATTAGCGCCGATGTACGGCGATGTGGTGTACCGCTAAGCCGCTACAGTGACTGCGCCAGCTGTTCAAACCTGGCATGTTGGTAAAGTGCCGGATTATTAAACAGTTCTGCCAGTCGGCCACTCTGATATAAACGTCGCATGCCTGCATCAAAAGCGCGCGCCAGCATGCGACCGTTAAAGTCATTGTGAAACACCGGATACATCGGCTGTGCAGCCGCTAATTCTGTGCTGTAAAACCGGCTTTTCAGCGTTGTTGGCAGATGGATCTGGTAGCTGATAAAAGCCGTTAACCGGCCATGCTGCAATAAAGTAAACCCTTCCTGATCCGTCGCCACTTCATAAGACTTGACCGAAACCGGCAGGTAGCGGTCAAAATCATAACCTAACAACCAACCCACCGGCTGATCCTGCAGTTGTTGCAGGCTGGTGAGTTGTTGCAGGCTGAATAATAAAATAGGCTGGTCAAAATCCAGATGCCAACGTGGCCATAAACGCATCGGATCGGCTGAGCGATAATCGCAGATCAAGATATCGGCTCTGTTAGCATTAAACATATGCTTGGCTCTTTTCCAGTTACTGGTGCGGATATTTAACTGGATATCTTCTGTCGCCAGCGCCTCACGCAGGATCTGAAAATACAGTCCTGTGCCATCGGCATGGGTATAACCCGGCCATTGCGCCGCCGCGATTGTTAATGTTTTGGCATGACTGACCACGCTATAGCAAACGCAGACAGACAGCAGCAAACCAGAGCACAATCGGCTTATTCCAACAGAAATCAACTTCTGCATGCACTTAATACCGTTAACTGCAAAATCAAAAAAAACTGCTTTATTGATAGGTGTTTCATCTGGTAAAAGCAAGCTTTTTAACCTGAACCTAGGATAATGGGTGCCAGAGTACTGATGAGTGTCAGAGTACTGCTGCGAAAAATATTCCATGCTGATTGCAGGCTGATGAATCATGCAGATCGGCAGCGCCGTTGAATACGCAGATTTTTGTCGCTAGCAAGGCGCTGCTTCTTTAAAATTGAGGTTTTTGACACTTTTGCGAGTCAATCATGCATAAGATGGTTTTTCTGGAATGGGACAGTCTGCCGGGCACTGATCTTGGTAGCTGGCAACAACTCCCGGTCGAACTGCAGTGTTACGCCAACACCATGCCAGCAGAGGTGCTGCTCCGGGCACAAGCGGCGGACATTCTGGTGGTGAATAAAGTCCGGCTTAACGCGGCGGTACTGGCGCAATTACCGCAGTTACGCTTGATTTGTGTGACCGCCACCGGCGTCAACAATATTGATCTGGCTGCGGCACGCGCACTTGGCATTCTGGTTTGTCATGCCAAAGATTACGCCTTGCAGGCCGTGCCGCAGCATGCGATGGCCATGTTACTGGCACTGGTCAATCAGGTTCTGCCCTATCAGCAAGCCATTCGTGCCGGTCAATGGAGCAGCAGTCCGATGTTTTGCCTATTGGACTATCCTATCCGGCAACTGGCCAATCTGAAATTCTGTGTGCTGGGCTATGGCGGTTTAGGTCAGGCCACAGCCCGACTGGCAGCGGCCTTTGGCATGCAGGTGCTGATCGCAGAGCGGCCTGATGCCAGCGTGATCCGGCCAGGCCGCCTCAGCTTCCGGCAAGCTTTAGCCGAGGCCGACGTCTTGTCACTGCACTGCCCGGCCACAGCTGACAATCACCATCTGCTTAACGCGGAGCGACTTAGCTGGTTGAAAAGTGATGCCATTGTACTGAACACCGCGCGCGGCAGTTTAATCGATAGTGAGGCGCTGGTCTCGGCACTGCGAAATGGCCAACTGGCAGCAGCCGCGCTGGATGTGCTGGATGTGGAGCCGCCGCCAGCCGATCATCCACTGCTGCAAGCAGATATTCCGGGATTGTTGTTATCGCCGCATGTGGGCTGGGCCAGTCAACAAGCCATGCAGGCCCTGATTTGCCAAACCACAGAAAATATTCAGGCGTTTTTGGCCGGCAGTCCAATCCGGCAATGCAACTGAAAAGCTGAAAATAGCAACAAAGGCTACTGGTTGTGACCACTGTGGCAAGGTACACTGCTGCAAAAATAAATGCAGCTGAATTCGATATAACTCGTTCAGTGCAAAGTAAAAAAGGGGTCTGGGGTGAGATTTGGCTGGTTATTTATTCTGCTGCTGTGGAATCACAGCGTGCTTGCAGTCGATTTATCGGCTAAAAAAACGGCAATCGCTAAAGATCCGGCGAAAGCGGCCACTGAATTAAGTCAGCAAGTTCAGCAGCACCCCACGGCGGAACTTTGGTATCAGCTTAGTTTCGCCTATTTGCAGTTATCAAATAAAGACGCGGCTTTACAAAGCGTTGATGCAGCGCTGAAATTAAAACCTGACCCGGCATTGGCGGTACAAATTTGGGAGCATAAGGCCGTAGTCTATGGTCTGTTGTTTCGTGATACCAAAACCGCGATCAGTGCTTTACAACAAGCGGAAAAGTTACTGGATCAATTGGAACCGCAGTACAAAGCCAAATCCCAGACCAGCATTTATGAAAGTTTTGCTCAAGCTTACAATCAGTTAGGCAATGTTGCCGCCGCCGCCCGCTATGCTGAACTGAGCATCGCCATCGCCACTGAAAATCAATTGCCGGAAGCTGAATTACAGGGCCGTCTCATCGCCGGCCGGCTGGCGCTGCAGCAAAACAATTTTGCCATGACCCAGATGCAACTGTCGCGGGCACTGGAGCTGGCAGAGCTACTGGAAACAGAACAGCCTCTGGCGTCTATCCATCTGCGGCTCGGCATGGCCTATCGTAAACTGGAACAATATCCTCTATCGCTGGAACATCTGCTCCAGGCTGAGCAGCTGTATTTGCGCAAGGCGCAAAAAGAACAACATACCTATACCCAAGTCAATATTGCCCAGACTTATCTCCAAATGGAAGATGGCGACAAAGCCGAAGTGGTGTTAACAGAAGCCATGGCCTCGGCAGAACAACAACAAAACGCCCATCTGATCGCGCTGGTCAATTATGGGTTGTCGCAACTGGCGGTGTTAAAAGAGGAACTGGAAAAAGCCAAACAATTGCTGCATAAAGCCTTGCAATATTACAGCCAGTTGCAAAATGACAGCATGCGGCTGGAACTACAACTGGCCTTGGTGGACGTGCTGTTGAAATTAAATGACACCGCAGGTGCCGCCAGCCAGTTACCGCAGCTGCAGGAGTTTGAGCAGGCAGCTGATTATCTGAAAAATCGTTACTGGGAACTCAGTAAACTATTGTTTGCCGCCCAGGCACAGTGGCAACAAGCTTATCAGGCTGGCCAGCAGGCTAGCGATTTACAACTCAGTCAGCTTAGTATGCAGCAAAAAAATACCCTGGATTTGCTGCAACAAAATTTAAAACAACAACAGCAGCAACTACTATTACAACAATTACAGCAGCAAAACCAACAATGGTTAGTGCTGAGTCTGATGCTTGGCTTATTGCTGATCGGCACACTGTTGTTGATCTGGCGGTTGCGCCGGCGTCAGTCAGTGCCTGAAACGGTGGAAAATGCCAATGCGCCGCTGGCGATTAGTTGGCATGAGTTTAGCCGTAAGCTGCACCGTCATCGGCAGGAAGCCTTACATTTGCAGAGCTTGCAACTGGCAGAACCACAAGTACTGAAATTCCGTTTTGGCGAACAACCGCTGCGGGAAGTGATGCAACAATGCATCAGCAGCATAGCGCCGGAATTATTGGCCGGCTACACAGTGCACACAGATGCACTCTGGCTGGTTTGGCGCTGTCCGCCGGATCAATTGGCGGTCGCACAACAGCAACTCCAACTGAAGTTGCAACAGCTGCAGCAGCAATTGCCGACGCAGACGACGCTGTATTCATTTATTGCCCCGCTCGCGCCTTTATTGGGTTTGCACTGGCAACCTGCTGATTTAACAGGATTACGGGAGTTGATCTGGCTGGGTTGGTCAGAAGCCCGCCAACAACAGCCAGGCCAAGCCCACTATCGCGTGGTCGCCAGTTGCCCACAACCAGCCCCTTGTAGTTGGTCTGCTGATCATGTGCGGCCGGACATTATCAATGCCCTGAAACTGGGGCTGCTGGAATTACACTGCAACAGCAAAACACTGGCGCGGCCTCAACTTTGAGGATAACGTCGCAGTGCCGCTGGCAAGCTAAACTGCTGGCGCTGCGACTGGCCGGGCAATTGAAAAGATAAGGCTACCGCTTGTAAACCGAGCCCGGCCGGGTCCTGATTGTGCTCGCCATAACGCGGATCTCCCAGCACCGGATGACCTAAGGCAGCAAAATGGCGGCGAATTTGATGTTTGCGGCCACTGATCAGTTCAATATCCAGCAAACTGTGTGCTGTCTGCGGCTGCAACGGAGCGAGACGGAAACGGGTTTCACTGGCCTTGCCATCCAGCGGCAGTGTGACTTTACCAGTCAGTAGCAGCTCCGGCGGTAATTGCCCCAGCACCAGCACCTGATATTGTTTACTGATGCGATGTTGTTGGATCAACTGACTGAACAGAGCGGCAGTTTTACTTTGATGGGCCAGGATCACCAACCCACTGGCTTCACGATCCAACCGGTGTACCAGATAGACTTGGCGTTTATTGTCAAAATGCAGCTCGGCAAAGCGTAATAAACTTAAGTGATCGCCCCACTCATTGCCCTGCGATAACATGCCGGGTGGTTTGTACCAAATGCTGTAATGCTGCAAATCCGCCACACACACTGCCGGCTCACACTGACGTTGTAAGATGTCATCGTCATAATGCAGATGCAGTTGCTCGCCTGCGGCAATTTTACTTTGGGCCCGGCGCAAGCGCTTTTGTTGTTTACCGCGCTGCCACAACACCGCACCTTTATTCATCGCATCTTTGATCCGGCCTTTGGACAAAGCGGGCACCTGCTCGGCCAGTAAATCTGCTGCCAGACCCGGTTGTTGCACCAGAATGGTTTTGGTTATTTTCATCAGTTTTCCAACAATTATCCGGCTAATTGCACCAGCTACCGAAGATTCAGGAGCTATTCAGCCATTCAGAACCAGAATGATAACAAAGCTGCCAGAGACCTGACTATGAAAACCCGCAATTGCCTGATATTTACCGCTACCATGTTACTGACGAGCGCTGTGCATGCTGACACAGCACTGGAGACGCCACAACCGACCAAAGAACAATTCCTGCCCGCCAGCCAGGCGGCAGTAATCAAACCGGCGCCAGCAGGCATCGAAGCGGAACGTCTGCCCTCGGTAGAACAGGCTTATCAGAGTACGGCCTGGTTTCATACGCTGGATTTAACCTTGCGGCATGATCTGAACAACAATGGTTTTTATAGCCAGTTAAGAGTGCGTTTTGATGCCAACAGCCAGTACAGCAGTCAGCCTGTCTACGCTGTCTACAGCCTGATTAACAGTATCGGGCAAGAGCGGATCATTCATACCAGCTCCATTTTTACCTTATATAAAGACAGCAACAATGACTGGTTTTCCATTGAAACTGACTTGCAGCAATTTAGCCGCGATTATTACAAACTGAAAATTCAGTTAAGAGATGCCAAAACCGGTTATGTACTGGCGGAAATGTCGGGTTATGACAATCAGACCATGGATCGACTGGCACTGGAAGACCAGCAAAAAGACAGTTATGTTGCGGTGATAGTGCGGGAAGAATCTGGTGGCAGTCTTGGAATTCTGGCGTTATTAGGGTTAAGCTTGCTGGGTGTCTACCGGCGGAGTCGCTCTGTTGCCAAGCTTGTTCGGTCGAAATGCTAAACTTTACGGCTTCATCCCGCTATGTTGCGTGCTGCTGCAACCCGTTGCTGCTGCCAGTCTGAGCCTGCAGCAGCAACAAGTGCCGGCGGGTCTTGAATTTAGCTATCAGCGTGAGCAAAAGACTTTGCTCAATTTTGTGTTAGATCCAGCCAATCTGCCAGCGCAAAATGGCGGAGTACGCCGTTATTCACCGGCATTGGCGCAGGCGTTTATTCGTCAGCAACTGCTAGAAGCAGGAGTGAAACTAGCCCAACAAGGCGTACGACTGCAATTGTCAGCACCGGCTCAACCCCTGAGTTTTCAGCTGAGTGGTCCAACCGACCAGGTAAACAAAGCACAACAACAACTGCAGCAGCTGCAGCAACAGGCTTACCAACAATACTTACAACAAGGTCAGTTTTACCGATTAACCACGCCGCAGGGTGCCAGTTACATCATTCCGGATCATGTCGCAGTACTCGAACAGCAACTGGCCCTGCTAAAGCCTGTCGCCAACGCCTTTATCGTTTTATACGGTCAGAACAATGTCCGCAAAATTGCCAGCCAGGTGGCGCTTTGGATCCAGCAAATTCCTTATCAGGATTTATCGGACCGACGTGAGTCAGCCGGTACCGGTTTTGCTTCCCCCTGGCAATTGCTGCAACAACATCGCGGTGACTGCGACAGCAAAGCGGTGTTATTTGCCGGTGTGATGCGACATATTTTTCCAACGATGAAACTAGCCATTCTGTATTTTCCGGATCATGCGGTGATTGCCGCACAGATCCCGGCTATCAAAGATGAGCTGACCGTCAGCATTGAAGACAAAGTCCTGTTAGTGATTGATGCCACCGGCCCTGCCGAAAATGCCATCGGCACGCTAGCCAAGCCTTATATCCTTTATCTGCATAACCGCCAGTTTAACTACCGGTTATTTTGATCCTGCTGTTCTGGTTTTAGTTGCTCAATCTGACGGAACAATGGCTGCCAATCCGTTGGCACATTGCGAACACCCTGCGCATCACCACGTAATAAACGCTCAATATGCACCAGCAAACGCTGGAACGGCGATAACACTTTGGCGCGGTAACGACGGCGGCAATAAGCCAGCAACAGCAGCAACACCAGCAAAAACAATAAAAAATGAACAATAAAATCAAACACTTCAACGGAAAACGTTTGATAGTGCTCCGCTTCAATATGTAAGGATAGTGGCAATGCAGTTAACATTTTTAACTGATCACTATGATGCATGGGTTGGACTTCAGCCGGAGCGGGCGACAACTCGCCATTATTGACTGCTAACAGCAGATCACCACTTTCATTAAATAACTGCAGCTGAGCGCCTTGTTGCGCTCTGGCGGTTTTTTGCAGTAATAGCGGTAAATCAAATTCCAGCAGGAACTCTCCATGCAACTGCTGTTGATGGACAACAGCAATACTCAGCACATAGCTGGCCGGATGGGTCTGCAGTTTGTGCAGCCTTACCTGTGGCATCGTCAAAAGTTGCTGTGGCTGAAATTGCTGCCAATACAGCTCAGACAATTGTTCCGCTGCAACACTAGGTTGTGCTTGCGGTTGATACCAGACACCGTTTGCTGACAGATAACTTAACTGCCTGACCGCAGCCACTGAGCGCTGACTGAACAACAGCAATGGTTGTAGTTGCTGCAACATCTGCAGCTCTGTGGTACTCAACTGCTTTTGCTGTGTGTTGTCCAGCGACCATTGTGCGCCTGGTAAAGGCTGAGGCTGGCTGGTTGGGAGTTCTGCTGATAATTGTTGCAAGGCTTCCTGCTGCAATACTTTCAGTAATTCCAGCAGCGGCAGCAATTGATGTTCTAAATCTTCTGTTGCTGAATACAACATCGCCTGCCGCTGGCTTAATCTTTGTTGTAACCCCCAAAAATAATCAACAGCTGCAGCGCTCAGCGCCAGCAGTAATACCAGCAGCAACGCTGTGCGCTGCGATCTTTTATATTCCAGATGCAGTGGGTTCATCGACTAAATCCATCTTGGTTTGCTCCTGGCTGACAGGCCAGGTGGTGTCGCCAGCCACTGTTGACTGCGACAACAGCTGAAATAATTTTTCGCTTAATAACGCCGGGCCGTCCGAGAGCCGCCAACCAAGTACCGGCTCGGCTGCGGGAGCGGCAGTTTCAGCTAAGCACCATAACAACCGCGTTGGTAACACGGGTCCGGATAACTCCGGCTGACTCTGCCAGGGCAGGCAATAACAATCTTGTTGCAGCTCGCCTGGCAATTGGGGCCAATGATTGATCGCAAGCGCCTCAAAACCTAATTGCTGACACATTTGTTCCAGCCACCATAGTTCCAGTGGATCCGGCAGATACAACCAGACTTTTGGCCGTTGCAACCGAACCAAACCTGTTGCCTGAACAAAGGCCTGCTGCAGCGATAGCCAGGTACAAGGTTTAGCTAACAATACCAGTTCTTGTTGCAGTTGCTGCCAGCGCTCCGGTTTACTGACCGTCAGCAGCACCTGAACTTGCGGGAAATAACGCCTGACCACTTGCGCGACTTTCAGGGCCAGATGGGGATCTGATTTCACAAAGCCTTCATCAATGATCAGTTTATCCAGCGGTAACGGCGTGCCGGCACACCATTGCAGCAGTTGTTGACTATCATCCAGTGGCAATAACTCTAACCCGGCCTGCTGTAATAACTGCTGATAATTCTGTTGTAAAAGCCCGGGCGGACATAACAACATGGCCCGCCCGTTCACCTTGAATGGACGTTGCACTGGCTGGAACTGTGGCACCTGCACTGGAGTGGTCCAGCGCAACAGATAGCCTGAGGCTTGTGGTTCCAGCTCTAACTGACCCGCAGTGGCCTGCAATAAAGGTTGCATCAACTGGCATAATTCTTCGATATGGCTAGCGTCAACGTGCAGCGGCGCACTGCTGTTTGTTGCCGCAGCCTGCAGCCCGGACTGCCATTGTGGCACCGCCTGCAGATTCGTCAGATCAAGCAGCTCGACCTGCAGTTGTGACCCAGGTAGCAGCGACACTGTCAGCTGCACATGGCCCTGTCCAGCCTGGCTGGCAATGGCTTGCAGCAACAACTGCAACAGTCTGAACCAAAGTTGTTTCTCAAACTTCAACAAGACCGGCAGTGTTGGCGACAGGATACAAGTCAGCTGCAACTCGTGCTGTTGCTGCCATTGTGGTAACCATAAGCTCAGCTCAGTCGAAAGCGGACAGACCCAATGCGCCTGGGTCTGGTTCGATTGCTGGCGTTGTAACCAGTGACGGCTCAGATCGGCCAGTCGCGGGTCGGCATCAGCTTGTTGCAGCCAGGCCTCCAACAACACCGAAACGGCTGGCACTGCAGTGACCGCTGCTTCGCTGCGATGTTCTGCCAATAACGAACCGGTCGTGAAGCCAGCGGCCGCCAATTGGTTATCGAGCTGACTGTCAATGCCGGCATTTGGGTTTTCAAACTGGGTTAATCCGGCATCTTCGCTCCAAGTCGCTGCTGTGACCTGTTGGCCGCTATACCTTTGCAACCGGCGATGTAACCACCAGAAAATCAGCGTTAACAACACCGTAATGGCACTGAGCAACAGCAGCAACTGCTGTTTTAACTTCGCCAGATCCGCCAGCAACAGACTGGCATCACGCTCAACCACGGCATACAACTGCCAGTTCGGTAACAATTGCCAGCCTGCCAGACTAGGCCGTCCCAGATAGTTCAGATAATGACTGCTCAGAAACCCGGCATGGCTTTGACTCAACTGACTGACCACCGTCGTCAGCGGCCAAACGCCGGCATCCAGATAACGTTGTTTACTGCGCAATAAATTTTCCGGCGGACGTTTTGCATAGAGCCGCAACACTTGATAAGGATCGCTGTTAACCTGGCCAAGCCTGGCCAGCAGTGGGATCTGATAGCGGCTGCGTGAATAGATCTCAGCCTGACTGTCGAGCAGCAATAACTCGGTGGCATGATTAAAACTTAAGGTGAGTTGTTGTAATTGCCGTTGCAGCGCAGTGGCATCAAACCACAACAACAGCGTCTGACCTGACTGCTGAACACGAAGTGGCATCACCCACTGGCCGGGAAATACTAAAGGCGGTAAAAAGACTTGTTCCGGCGCCGGCGGCAATCGGGTCTGACTAAAAAAATTGCTGGCCGCAGCCGAGCTGAATCTGAGCACCCGCTGGTCCTGGTCCAGCAGCACATAAGCCAACAGCGGATCTGGCCATAACACCCGCCGGATGCTGTCATCGATATCTTGCAATGGATCAGCCAGCGGTGTGCTGTCGGCAGTCACGGATAAAGTCTCAGCACGGCTTTGTAAATAAGCCAAATGCAGTTGATAGCCCTGCTGCCAATCTTGCAGCAAAGCTACGCCTTTCTCCAGTTGTTGACTGATACTGCTCTTTTGTTGCTGCAGTTGCCAGTTGCTGCTTTGCAACAACAGCCAGTAACCGCAGCTCCAGATAAACAGCAGCGATAACAGATACACCAGAGCTGACCATGAGAACCATTTCACCGCAGTTTTACTC
>Ga0209599_10000085_pt1 | contig 67799 bp, 55 predicted proteins | sample Shrwel_input2_FT_FD_187534 | JGI IMG/M metagenome (GOLD analysis project Ga0209599, IMG submission 187534) | Subsurface microbial communities from deep shales in Ohio, USA - Utica-3 well 1 S input2 FT (SPAdes) (version 2) ...
ATTGCAAGTGCGCGTGGCTATCTTAAACCGTTTCACTCATCTAGGTACGCCATCTACACAGCGTGTTTTTTGAAAAATAAGGCGTTAGGGAAAAGCCTAACTTAAAATTGATTTGTGCAACAAAGCCCCCTCACTCCATAAACTATAGCCATTAAGTATTTGTAGATGGGATTATATAAATGTGCATTTGGAATAGTTGCCAATACAATTTCTATGAAAAATTGTAGCGCACCAAATACAAATAAAGAAGAAATAATGGCTCTTCTAAGTTTTATGACTATTGTGGATGTGAACATATATAATTAATTTTAGTTAGACGTAGGAGTATAAATAGTTTTTAAATTCCCATATTTTGTATAGGCTACGACACTACATAGTACCCTGAGCATAAAAATCCATATCCACGCTACATTTAAACTGTGCCAGTTGTAATATCCATTCTTTTGAAAGTGATAGTTGGTAGGGCATAACAAAACAACCTGTTCCTCCTAGGCAAAAACTCACATGATAATCAAGTAGCAACGGTATAAACTGCTCATAACGTGGCATTAATTGTGCCAAAATAGCTTCAATATGAGTCGCTAATGGTTGACCTCTTTCAAGACCTGAATCTACTCTAAAAAGAGTGCTAGGGAACAGTCTTGGCGGTTGGCCTTCGACTAATTCTTGACGTGCAAATAGATCACCTTGCGCCTTGCTGCGTGTGACATTAGGCGAAAAACCTGTAATCTCTGCCAACTGCTCTAGCGTATGAGCTGTCGATTCAATCGTAAGATAGGCATATTCGCTACTTTCTTTTGTTCCTTCCGCGACAGGTAATATTGAGCTGTAAGGAAAATCATGTTCATCATCAAACTGTAGATAGTCATAAAACTTAACGTGTGCTCTAAGTCTGGCAAGCTGTTGAATATTGCAACTACTCAAATGAAAGCCGTGGGATTGATAACCATCACCATGTGAGACTAAATGCAAGGTACGCTCAAATTGTGGTGGGACTAGAAATAATTTTCTTTGATGGGGGCATTCTAGAAAACGCTCAATGGCTTCGCTCCAAGAAAGGTTCTCTTCCTGATGCTCACATAAGCGAATACACATTTGTTGAAACTGATAACGCCCTTGCTCAATTTCTCCTTTATTCCACGCACTAGCTCGGCTTAAATGATAGTCTTTTACCAATTGATGCGCGTCACCTTCGCCTGTCAACGTGAGATAATGGTAACTATATGATTGTTGCTGATGAGACACCGTCACGCTCCTTATATTCAGCCATCTCGCATTCAAATCAGTAGGGCGCAATAAAATTACGCCCTACTAAAAATACTATTCCGTTAATCCTAAAGCCAACTCCAATTCTTCTAACGCTTCTCGGCTATAAACGGCCAAACGCTGTAAATGTGGCAAGGTGTCACGGCAACCAATAAAGCCAAAATTAAGCGTATCAACATAGGTCACGACCGTAATATTCAAACCATAGCCTAAGAATGGAATCGACAATGGAAAGTACGAGTCCAACCGATAACCGCGAAAATATAACGGCGTTTCAGGGCCGGGTACATTAGAAATAGCCAAGTTAAACGCAGGACGAACACGCCCTGCGGCACCGGGAATTTGCGACAACAGCATCGGTGCCATCAGCATACTGGTGAACTGCAAAATCGCACTTTTAGACATGCCTTGTAGCTGCTCTTTAGCGCGTGTCGTCGAGCCAATAATGGTCTTAATCCGCTCTAAAGGGTCAATAATATCCGTCGCCAACGATGCTAAAATTGCGCCGACGGCATTACCACCACCGGGGTCATCTTTTGGCCGAATATTAACAGGCAACATCGCTGTTAATGGCTCGCTCGGCAATTCATTTTGTTGAGCCAAGAAGCGCCGCAACGCCCCAGCACATAACGCCAAAACCACATCATTGAGCGTGCCATGACTGGCTTTCGCTATTTTTTTCAGACGTTCAACATTAAATTGCTGGGTTGCAAAACGACGATTGCGACTAATTTTTTGATTCAACGCCGACTTAGGTGCTTGCATTGGCACCACTAAGCTATGGTCGTGGCTACGGGCTGAACGAACCACTTGCATCAGGGCTTTTACCGCCCCTTGAGAGGACTCCATTTGTAGTTGTACACCCTGCCACAGAGCTTCTATAGTCGGTGTATGTTCAACTTTTTCTCTAGGCTGACGAGGCGGTGGTGGCAACAAATAAAATAAAGGGGTATCGCGCTCTTCCGCTGTTGCCGACATACTCCGTGATAAAATTTTAATGCCCGTATAACCATCAATTAACGAATGATGCACTTTAAAATAAATGGCAAAACGTCCGCCTTCCAAGCCTTCAATAAAATGGACCTCCCACGGTGGCCGATGAAAATCAACATTATGGCTATGTAAGCGCGACACTAAAATACCGAGTTCACGCTCATCACCAGGTGTTGGCAATGCTGAGCGACGAACGTGATATTCAACATCAAAATTTCGGTCTTCAATCCATTTCTGTAAAGGATGCGCTAACAAATCAGGATGACTTAGTTTCAGGTTCCACGGGTTATAAACCTTGGCATCTGAACGCACCTCATCCATTAATTTCCTCAGAAAATCTGGAGACGCATCCGCAGGGGGAATAAAGGTCATTAAGCCACCGACATGCATCATGGATTCACGAGTTTCGCCTGCTAAAAAAGACCAATCTAAACTATTAAGGCGTTTGGTGGCGGCCATTATTATTATCCTTGTTGTGCCAAGAGTGACTGTGGAGAGTAACAAGGAGAGCCTGCAGACTCAAGGTGAAGAGGCAAAAACACCTCACCATTTAATGCACCATTGCATCTATATGAGCACCACCATTACGCACAAACCGATATCTTCGCACCATTAGCAACACTCTTGACCTAACATTAGCTTGCTGTTAGGTCATTTTAAGTAAAGAGATGGTGATGGTCTGAAATCTGCATATTAAATAAAAACCTCTTCTCTATGAAGGCATTTACTGCCATGTATGATTGCTCTGCTGTGTCGGCGTTATTACCGCTGTCTAAACCCGAAGCCAAAATCAGACCTGCGTTGAAGTTGGCATTAAGTCAAGCGTTGCAACCTGACGGTGCTGAACAGGTGGCTTCTTTTGGCCGCTGGTGGTTAGATATTCTGACTGGGCAATGGGTCTTGTCGATGGGTGCAGCCAGTTTGTTAGAAGTTGATGTGGGCTTGCACGCCACCTTTGCCAGTGGCTTTTCACAAGTAGTGACCGATGATGTCGGTATGCTTGTTAGTCAGTTATCGACAGAAGTAACAACCGCTATTCATTGTGAGTTTCGTATTATTCATGAGCTCAGGGGATTACGTTGGCTACGGTTAATTTCAGTGCCGGCATCCTCTTCAAAACAAGACATGCTAACGGGTATTTTGGTGGATATTACCGCGTCTAAACATGCGGCAATGAGAGAGCATTTTAGCTTTGAGTCGACACGATTTTTAGTTGGTGCGCACAGCTTAGGTGATGCGATTACCAAAGTTATTCAGTTGGTTTGTGACAATTTAGGCTGGGAATGGGGGGCTTATTGGTCTTTAGAACAAGAGCAAATGGGCGCAAATAAACTCTCATGTCAATATTATTGGGATAGTACCAGTGATGACAAACTTGCGCCTTTTACCCAAGATAGCCGTGCTTTGCGTATACCAACAGGTGCGGGTTTAGTGGGGACTGTGTGGAGTACAGCGCGGCCAAACTGGGTCGAAGATATGGTCAATGACCAGTCTTTTTTACGTCGTAAAAGTGCGTTGGCGTGTGGCTTAAAATCGGGTTATGCGTTTCCTGTTTCTTATGTCACGGCGGATGGTCGTCGTCATAGTCCAGGGGTAATGGAGTTTTTTAGCTGTTTATCTCGGCAAAAAGAAGCACAGTTGCCCAACTTATCAGCAACAATTGGCGGTTTAATTGCCCAAACCGTACAACGGATGGAGCAACAAGCTCATATTCGTCAGTTAGCGCAAATCGACGATTTAACAGGGCTAACTAATCGTAATCATTTTCATCAATTACTCGATGCTGCCTGTTTGAAGGCAACGGCATCAAATACTGTTTTTGGTGTGTTATTTATTGATTTAGACCGTTTCAAGCCGATTAATGATGCTTTTGGTCACGAAGCGGGCAATGTGGTGTTGCGTGAGTTTGGTCAGCGTTTACGGGCGTTAACGATGGATGGTGGCGAGGTCGGGCGACTCGGCGGGGATGAATTTGCCATTTTAATGACACCCAAAGGGGCGATTACGCAGCTCAAAGTATTAGCGGAGCGCGTGTTACAAGCGGCCAATAAACCCTTTATTTTTGGCGAGCGTGAACTATCAGTGTCTGCCAGTATTGGTATTAGTGTCTTTGCGGAACACGGTTGGACAAGTGCGGAGTTGATGCGTAACGCGGATGCCGCGATGTATCGCAGTAAACAGAATGGCCGTAATGCCTTGAGTTTTTTCTCTGACTCTAGCAGTGATAATTTGGCGCACCAATCATCATTGGTACAGCAATTGACGATGGAAACGGAGCTACATCGCGCATTGGTCAATAACGAATTCTTTTTACTCTATCAGCCTGTTTTTGATGGTTCAGGTGCGCGGATGGTGGCAATAGAAGCGTTAATTCGCTGGCGACGTGCCAATGGCGATATCGTGATGCCTGATATTTTTATTCCCATTGCGGAGCAAAGCCGACTGATTATGCAAATTGGTCGTTGGGTGGTGCAACAAGCGTGCAACGATTTAGCATGGTTGCATGAGCAGGGTTTTGTCGATCTGCAAGTGAATATTAATATGGCCGTTCCTGAATTTATTAGCCCGAGTTTGCCTGAAGAATTGATGGCTATTATTAAGGGCAGTGGTCTTGCGTCCAGCCATTTATGCTTAGAATTGACGGAAGGGCTGGTCATGAAGCAGCCTGAAAAAGTCATTCCAGTGATGAAAGCGCTACGGCAATTGGGTTTTAAAATCAGTCTTGATGATTTTGGGATGGGGCATTCATCCTTGTCGCGCTTAAAAGAGTTGCCTATCTCTTCGCTAAAAATAGACCGCTCTTTTGTCAAAGGCTTGCCGCATGATCGGGGGGATTGTGCCATTGTGCGTACTATTCTGGATCTTGGGCGACACATGAAGCTGAAGGTGATTGCTGAAGGTGTAGAAACGGATAAGCAATTAGGATTTTTACGGCAATTTGGTTGTACGTTGATACAAGGTTTTATCCTGAGCAAACCCAAACCGTTGTTGGAGTTGCTGAGTTATCGGCCATAAGTGCGCTGGGGGGTGATGAAAGGCGATTGAAATCACCCCACAGTATTCCATATTAAGGGCAAGATGTGCCATTTTGCTGCTGCATCCACGTTTCAAAAAATGCCATAAATAAGCGTACTTTGGCCGAAAGATGTTTACGGTGTGGGTAAACGGCATAAATCGTACTGGCTTTGGTGTGATAGTCAGGCAGTATTTTTACCACTTTGCCTTTTAGCAAATAAGGGGTAACAACAAAGCAAGGTGCGCAGCTAATGCCCATTCCATTTGCCGCTAGTTCGGTTAAAAAATTGCTGTTGTCACTGTGACAATCACTCTGAATACGGACATCGTGTTGTTTGCCGTGTTTATCTTGAAAGCTCCAAATGTGTTGTTCAGTGTTGTGTTCATACGTTAAACAACGGTGTTGATGTAAGTCTTCTGGTGTATTGAGCGGCGGGGCTTTTGCTAAATAATCAGGTGATGCGACATACAATAAATGGGTTTCGCCAATGGGTTTTGCCACCATGTTGGGTGAGCCTGTCGGGCCAATACGTAAGGCTAAATCAAAGCCTTCTTCAACTAAATCCACCAATCGTCCCGACAGTGAGACATTAAATTGCAATTGCGGATACTGTAAGCGACAGGCGGCAATGGCAGGCGCGAGGTAACTCAAGCCAAAACCAAACGAGGTGGTGATTTTTAATGTCCCTTGCGCCATGATCGCTTGCTCACTGACCGCCGATTCGATGGTCTCTAAATCGTGCAGCCATTGTGCGCAGCGTTCATAATAGGCGTGGCCGCTTTCGGTCAGGCTAATACGGCGCGTGGTGCGATTCAGCAGTCGTACTTGCAAGTGTGTTTCTAATTGCGCAACCCAACGTGAAATCGCCGAGGTCGATTGTTCGAGTTTATTGGCGGCACTGGCAAAGCTTCCTGTATCGACAACCGTGCAAAATACCCGCATCGCTTCTAGTCTATCCATTCATATTATCCCGATTTATCACATAAATTATTATATTTTATACGCTTTATCCCACAATGATAAAGAGTTATGCTCGCTTCACTTTCCCAAACCTGATAACAAGGACATTGATGATGAAACTTTATTTTGCTGCGGGCGCTTGTTCATTGGCTCCTCATATTGTTGCTAAAGAAGCAGATATTAACTTAACGCTTGAGCGCGTCGATTTAGCAACGCATAAAACAGCGGATGGTACTGATTTTTATACGATTAACCCCAAAGGCAGCGTACCCTTTTTACTATTGGATAATGGCGAGTACCTCAGTGAAGGGCCGATTATTTGCCAATATTTAGCAGACTTTGCCCAAAACACAAGCTTGATTCCTGCCGCAGGATCAATGGCGCGTTATCGGGTAATGGAATGGCAAAATTACATTACCTCGGAATTGCATAAATCATTTTCACCGTTGTTTAATCCCACGTCGTCAGCGGAAACCAAGGCTGAGTTTAGCGCGGCACTGGCAAGAAAGTTTACGTGGGTGTCGGCACAATTGGATGGCAAAGACTATTTAACAGGTGAACAATTCACCGTTGCCGATGCCTATTTATTTGTGGTGTCTAATTGGACAAAGTATGTGGGTGTGGATATTTCTGGCCATGCAAATTTGCAGCAGTTTTTACAACGGGTAGCGGCGCGTCCAGCGGTGTATGCCGCGTTGAAAGAAGAAGGTTTAGTGGCTTAATGGGTGATATGGCATTGTTCTAGTATTTGTGGGCGAATAAATTCGCCCCTACAGATGTGTAGCACACCAAATGAAAATTGTTATTGGAGATTTTTTATGCCTTACGTCAATATTAAAATCACCCGTGAAGGGGCAACGGCGGAGCAAAAAGCGGAGCTGATTGCAGGAGTGACTGAGTTATTAGTGCGGGTGTTGGATAAGAATCCTGCCACGACAGTTGTGGTGATTGATGAAGTGGATACCGACAACTGGGGTATTGCAGGACAAAGTGTGACGACTCTTCGCTTAGCCGCTGCGAAAAAATAAGGTTTTGCCCCAAGTGCAGCTCTGGTGAAATTGCGTTATTTTTGATTAGAATGTATTGATCGTTTTTTGGTATGAGGTGAACTCATGTGTTCAACTCATACAACACCTTCTGACTCGTGTTATCTCTCCCTATCCTTTTATTTATGTCTGGATTATTTCCATGTCTTTTTTTAAAGACCTGTCTTTTTCGGCAGTTGTTGCAGGTTTTGTTGCGGTATTAGTTGGTTTTAGTAGCTCGGGTATTATTGTTTTTCAGGCGGCGCAAGCCTTAGGGGCAAGTCCTGCACAAACAAGCTCGTGGTTATGGGCGTTGTGCATGGGCATGGCGATCACCAGTATTGGCTTGTCATTACGTTATCAAGCACCGATTGCCACTGCTTGGTCAACTGCCAGTGCGGTCATGCTCATCAGTGTTGCCGATCATTTAACAATGCCTGAAGCCATTGGCGCGTTTATTATTTCAGGCGTGTTAATCAGTCTATCGGGCTTTTCGGGCTTATTTGAACGGGTGATGACACACATTCCGATGTCATTGGCAGCGGCAATGTTGGCTGGGATTTTATTACGGTTTGGCTTGAGTGCTTTTACCGCGATTCAGCGTCAGCCTGTTATGGTGCTGTCAATGTTAAGTCTGTATTTAGTCGTGCGTCGTATCAAACCACGTTATGCTGTACTGGCTGCATTATCGGTTGGCTTAGTCGTTGCTCGCCTACAAGGCATGTTGCATCTGCATAATATACCGGTGACGTTTACCTCACCCGTGTGGGTATCGCCACAGTTTTCATTGCATGCTGTTGTGGGGGTCGCCATCCCCTTATTTATCGTGACGATGGCTTCGCAAAATATGGCAGGGGCGGCGGCAATTAGAACATTTGGTTATCACACGCCTATTTCACCATTAGTGGGTTGGACGGGTGTTGCGAATGTTATTTTTGCACCGTTTGGCGCGTTTGCGATTAATTTAGCCGCGGTAACGGCAGCCATTTGTTTAGGCCGAGAAGCTCATGAAGATAAGCGTAAACGCTATATTGCGGCAGTATTTGCAGGTCTATTTTATTTTTTGATGGGATTATTCGCTACGGCGACAACCGCTATTTTTGCCGCATTTCCTCAAGAGTTAGTGTTGGCTGTTGCAGGTATCGCATTGTTAGGCACGATTGGTAATGGTTTAGCCACTGCGTTAGAACATGAACACGAGCGTGAGCCTGCGTTAATTACTTTTTTAGTGACCGCATCAGGTTTGACGGTATGGGGTGTGGGTTCGGCATTTTGGGGCTTAGTGGCAGGGGGGATATCGTTGCTGATGTTAAGAAAGTAGCGGTCATTGTTTTTAAGATCTATTGCCAGTACGCAACTCTAAATTTCCTTTAGCTTGAATACACCGCGCTGATCTTGATTTTCATTACTCTATATATTAGAATGATAATCGTTATCATTTATATTATCTTTATGGTGTGTGTTGGCTAAAGTAGCGTTGTTAAAACAGTTATATCTCTGGCACTGGCTGAGTTCTGCGCTCTGTTTGGTTGGGATGTTACTGTTTAGCATGACAGGCATTACCTTAAATCATGCCCAAGATATTGAAGCTAACCCTGTAGTGACGCAAAAAACGGCCACCATTCCTCCTGCTTTGCAACAACAACTTCAACAAATGGCCGCGCAATATGAGGGGAAAACTGCACCTTTGCCTATAACGGTAGAGTCGTGGCTGATTGATCGTCAGGGCATAGATTTACATACGCCGCAATCTGCTGAATGGTCATTAGACGAGGTTTATATTGCTTTGCCGCGTGCAGGGGGTGATGCGTGGGCACGTTTGGGCTTACAGGATGCCTCTTTTGAATATGAGTTGACTGAGCGTGGCTGGGTGTCTTTGCTGAATGATTTGCACAAAGGCCGCCATACAGGAGTGGTATGGAATGTGTTTATTGATGTGTTTTCGGTCGGTTGTTTGATTTTTTCACTGACGGGTTTATGGATATTAAAGCTCCATGCGGCGAATCGACCTTTAGTGTGGCCTGTTGTGGGGCTGGGTGTGCTAGTGCCTCTGTTATTGGTGATTTTGTGGGTTCATTAATCATTCAGCCGTAGCGACGTAAGTTTTGAGGAGCGTGTGATGAAGCGTTATATGGTCTTGGTGATGTTGTTATCTGTCAGTGAAATGAGTCGATCGGGTGATTTAAGTGTCAGTGTCGCTATTCCGTCGTTAAATGTTGCTGAGTATCACCGACCTTATGTGGCCGTGTGGTTAGAACAGCCTAATCAGCAATTTGTGGCTAATTTGGCGGTGTGGTACGACCTAAAAAAACGTGATAACGGCGGCACTAAATGGTTAAAAGATTTGCGTCAATGGTGGCGTAAAAGTGGTCGCGAGTTGCAATTGCCTGTTGATGGTGTGTCTGGGGCAACGCGCAATGTCGGGCAGCACGAATTGCTGTTCAAAGGGACAGCAACGCCACTCGCAACCTTGCCTCATGGGAGTTATCAGTTAGTGATAGAAGCCGCCAGAGAAGGGGGTGGTCGTGAGTTATTGCGTGTGCCGTTTGATTGGCCTGTTAAAAAAGTTAGCCAAAATAGCGCACAAGGCCAAGAAGAACTCGGCAAAGTGATCGTCACCGTTAAACCATAACGCAAGACTAATGCACGATATGTTCATCATCAACAGAGGACTATTCTCTTGAGTATCATTAAAAAAACAGTATTAGCGATTTCGTTATTAATGGTTTTGTCGCAGGCACAGGCGCACCGTCAATGGTTGTTGCCTTCTAGTACGCAAATTGATACGAAAGAGCCGTGGGTCACCATTGATGGCGCAGTATCTGAACAGTTATTTGATTTTGATACCAATGCCTTAGCATTAGATGGTTTACAAATTACTGCACCTGATGGCTCTGCTATTACCCCTGAAACACGTCATAAAGGTAAATTTCGCAGTACGGTCGATATTAAGCTGTCGCAACAAGGCACATATCGCATTAGTCAAACTTCACAAAATGTCATGGCTACTTATAGCTTAAACGGCGAGCAAAAACGCTGGCGTGGTACAGAAGAAAAAATGGCGAAAGAATTACCTGCGGATGCTAAAGATATCAACGTGTCGCGTACTTTTGTCCGTTTAGAGACTTTTGTTTCGGCGGGCAAGCCGAGCGCGAAGGTATTAACGCCTGTTGGGCAAGGTTTGGAACTGGTTTCTGTTAATCATCCCAATGAATTATTTGCCAAAGAAACAGCGACGTTTACTGTGTTATTCGATGGCAAGCCGTTAGCGAATACGGCGGTATCCATCATTGCAGGAGGCGTGCGTTATCGCGGAATTTTGGGTGAAATGAAAGCGCAAAGTGATGCCAATGGCGTGATACAGGTAACGTGGCCGTATGCAGGGATGTATTGGCTAAATGTCAGTTATCCTAAAGCGGCTGAGATGCAAGCCGATGGTACACGCGCACCCATGCCCGAAAAACGTTACACCTATGCGGCGACGTTGGAAGTGTTACCACAATAATGACTCATGATGTTTTGCGTTGGCAATTAGCTTTGAGCGTCGTGTTGGCTTATATCTGTTTATGCCTTATTGTTTGCTGGTGGCGTAAAAAATCTCAGTCTCTTGTGATGATGCCGCAGCCAAAAGCATGGTGTGTGGCGTATGCCAGTCAAACAGGACATGCACAAGCCTTAGCCGAACAAACAGCCAAAACTTTACAATTAGCAGGCGTAGCAGTGCAATGTCTGCCTTTGGCACAACTTACGCCAACGGTAATGCAACACGTAGAGCGTTTGTTGTTGATTGTGAGTACGTATGGCGAAGGTGAAGCACCTGATATGGCTAAAGGCTTTGTACAACAGACTTTGAGTCAAAGACTGGATTTATCGCAGCTACATTACGCGCTGTTGGCGTTAGGCAGTAGGCACTATGAGCCATTTTGTGCTTTTGGTGTCAGGCTTGATGGGTGGTTACAACAACAAGGGGCAACGCCGTGTTTTGCGCGTATTGACGTTGATAATCACGATTCAACAGCGATAGAGCAATGGCGCAGACAGTTAGTGCATTTGGCGGGTACAAACGATAGTCCTGATTGGACAGAAAATTCCGATTTTTGTGAATGGATATTGCAAGAGCGGCAGTTATTAAATCCACAGAGTCAGGGCGCACCGATTTATTATCTTCAGTTTAGCTCAACTCATCCCAATGCGATGACGTGGCAAGCGGGCGATTTAGTGCAATTGTCACTGGGTGAGCAACACACTCCCAGAGATTATACGGTGCTTAGCTTACCTTATCAGCAGCATATTGCTTTATTAGTCCGTTTGCATTATCGCTCAACAGGTGAACAGGGAATGGCTTCAGGTTTGCTCGCCTATGCGCCATTAGGTTCAACGGTTGCTTTGCGCGTTCGTCAACATCCCTCTTTTCATCTAGGTGCGAACAACACACGTCCGTTAATTTTTATTGTCAGTGGCACAGGTTTAGCGGGGGCATTAGTGCATCTACGTCAACAGGCGAGTGACAATCACAAAACACCGTGTTGGTTGATTTTTGGCGAGCGTCAACGTCAATACGATTTTTTATGCCAACAAGAAATAGAAGACTATCAAGCACAAGGCATTATCACACGTTTAGATACGGTATTTTCGCGTGATGGCCAGCCGTTACGTTATGTGCAAGAGCTATTACTTGCAGAAAAAAAAGAACTGTTGGCATGGTTGCAACAGGGCGCAGCCATTTATGTCTGTGGCAGTTTACAAGGCATGGGGCAGGGGGTTGATGCCGCCTTAAAAACCATTATGGGTGACGATGAGTTAGCGCAGCTACACAGTAATGGCCGCTATAAAAGAGATGTCTATTAAAGGCTGTAATTGCCTCTTCGACTCCGCTCAGGGAGCGTTTTTTCGCTCGCTGAGCGGAGTCGAAGCCATTTTTTGATATAACTAGACTGTTGCGAAGTACCGAATTTCGGAAACTCTCAAATGTTCAACAAATGTCTAACTTTCAACTTTTATATGTAATTTAATGTTGCTAATGTAAATGATAATCGTTATTATTTATATTATTGATGGGCAGCGTTAAGTTTTAACTCGCCAAGCGTTTTTGAGAATTTTCATGGTGATAGCGTGGTTATCAAGCATGGGCATCGTCGTCATCGGTCAATCATATTTTTAAACACTGGTACAGGAATCCTGTTGTGAAAGCTATTTCTAGTCGTAAACATGCACATACTTTTGCATCTTCATTAATGGCGGTTGCAGGCACATTGGCTCTGCCGATACAGGCACAAGAAGCTCCTGTGTTAGATGAAGTGCGTATTAATGCCAGTGCCGATGTCTCGTATAAAGCTGAAAAGTCCGCATCGCCCAAATTAACGCAAGCCTTAGTGGATACGCCAAAAACTGTACAAGTGCTAAAAAAAGAAATGCTGCAAGAGCAAGGTGCAGTGTCGTTAATGGAAGCCTTACGCAACACTCCCGGTATTACCATGCAGTTAGGTGAAAATGGTAATACTGCCGCAGGTGATACCTTTCAAATGCGTGGCTTTTCGACACAAGCCTCAACATTTGTCGATGGTCTGCGTGATTTAGGTGCAGTGACACGTGATGTCTTTAATATCGAGCAAGTGGAGGTCGTCAAAGGAGCGGCTGGTGCAGATATTGGCCGTGGCGCAAGTTCGGGTTATATCAATTTAGTGTCGAAATTACCGAACTTGGATGAGGCGAATCAAGTGATTTTGACCTTAGGAACAGATGAAAATAAACGTTTATCGATTGATACCAACCAAGCTATAGATCATCAGAGTGCTTTTCGTTTGAATGTGGTGGTACAAGAAGCGAATGTTGCAGAACGTGATGTCGTGAGTACAAAAAATACCGCGATTGCCCCTGCTTTTGCTTTTGGTTTAGAGACACCCACGCGTGTTTATGTGTATTCACAACATGTTCGTCAAGATAATGTGCCTGATGGTGGCATTTCCACATTAGGTATGGAAGGATTTTATAACACAACTGCCGCAATTCAAGCAGGTGCAAAAGCCAATAGAGCAAACTTTTACGGCAGCAAGCAAGACCATGAAACTATCGAAGCCGATATGCTTAGCACTAAAATTGAGCATGATATCAGCAAAAATACCGTCATTCGTAATATCACTCGTTATGGTAAAAGTCACATTGACCGCGTGTTAACAGGGATTAATGCTTTATCATTAAATGCGACAACAAAAGCGATTGAAGTGGCGCGTACACGTCAACGTCTTGATCAAACAAACGATATTTTAGCCAATCAAACCACCGTCAACAGCGTATTTAATACCGCAACGATTAAGCACGATATGGTTTTTGGCGTTGAGTTACTGCGCGAAAGCCAATTGAGCTTAGGTACAACAACAGGCAGTAGCAGCACGATAACGGTTGTTTTGAACGGCCAAACCTTGCCTGTCTATACCTCATTAGCCAATGTCTATCAGCCTAATTATAGTGATAATTTATTAGTGCCGTATTTGACGGGGGCTGATACCGATGGTCAAACGACGACAACCGCCGTATATTTGTTTGACACCCTGAGTTTTAGTGATGCCTTAAAATTTAATGTTGGTGTACGTGCTGACCATTATCAAACTAAAACTAAGGCAGGCACATTGGTGACGGGAGGGACAGGCGGTAATTTAACAACAACCTATAAAGGCACAAGCTATAAAGCAGGGGATATTGTTCAAGATGAATTGACTGATAGCGATACGTTAATCAGTTGGAATATTGGCTCAGTCTTTAATCCCACCAGTAATAGCACGTTATATGCGGCATTAGCAAACTCGCAAACCCCACCTGCAGGCGCAAATTTTGCGTTATCGGCAACGTCAGGAAATCAAGCTAATGCGGAACTTCAGCCACAAAAAACCACTACCGCCGAAGTCGGGACTAAGTGGGAGTTACTCAACAAACGCTTAAATGTGTCAGCAGCGATCTATCGCACCGAAAACGAAGGCCAAACCACACAAGACGCAGTGACAGGCGTGGTAAGTCAAGAAGCAAAAACCCGTATTGATGGCGTGGAGTTTGCTGTTGTCGGTCAGCTAACCAATTTCTGGCAGTTATCCGCAGGTGTTGGCTTTATGGAAAGTGAACAACTGAATCAACATACACGCAATGCGACTTCTGGTGTTATTACCATCACTGACGGAGTGCGTTGGACTCCTGATGTCACAGCTTCGTTATGGACATCTTATACTTTTAACAAGCTGACATTAGGGGGGGGCGCACGTTATTTATCCGAACAAAAACGGGTGGTCACCACCAATACCGATTTAAGTACGCAAAACATGCCTGTCATTCCAGCTTATAGGGTGATGGATGTGATGGCGGCTTATCAAATGTCTAAAAATGCCACTTTACGTTTGAATATTTATAACCTGTTTAATGAGGAATATATCAGTACCTTAAATAACAGTGGTGCGCGAGCAACTTTAGGTACGCCATTCTCGGCGGCATTAAGCGCGCAATTTAGTTTTTAAGTACGGTAAAAAAACATGATGCTGCATATTCCTCAGGTGTTAACTGCCGAACAAGTGGCTCAAATACGCCAACATCTGTTAAGTGCATCGTGGCAAGAAGGCATGGCGACTGCGGGTGTACAAGCGGCACAGGTGAAACATAATTGGCAATTGTCGGCACAATTGGCACTTGCTCAGCAATTAGCTCAGCAAGTGCGTGATGCGCTACTGGCTCATCCATTATTTATGTCGGCGGTATTACCCAAACAGGTACTCATGCCGTTATTTAATTGTTATCAACACGGTGGGCATTACGGCAATCATGTTGATAGCGCCATTCATTATGACGCACAAACGCGTTTGCCTGTTCGCACCGATGTCTCAACGACGGTATTTTTATCTGAGCCTGATGAGTATTGTGGTGGCGAGTTAGTTATTGAAGATACTTATGGTTGTCACGAGGTTAAATTAGCGGCAGGCGATGCGATTATTTATCCTGCAACCAGTTTGCATCGGGTTCAGCCTGTCACTGACGGTCAACGATTAGCAGCTTTTTTGTGGTCACAAAGCATGGTGCGTGATGATTGGCAACGTCATTTACTATTTGATTTAGATATGACAATTATGCGATTACGCCAACAATTGCAAGACAGTGCGGAAGTGGTATCACTTACCAGTCATTATCATAATTTATTGCGTCAATGGGCTGAGCTATGACCCAAGCTCCGTTGAATCGTATTCCTCGACATATTGTTTCTGCTAGTGATTATCAACAGCAAGCTCGTCATCATTTAGACGATAACGCATGGCATTATTTGGTTGGTGGTGCAGGCGATGAAGTGACTGTGGCTCATAACTCGCAAGTGTTTGCATCGTATCGCTTAAAAACGCGCGTCTTAGCGGATGTCACTCAAGGTCACACGCAATTGTCTTTGTTTGGCAAGTCATATCCACATCCCATTTTTTTAGCCCCCATTGCCTATCAACACTTATTTCATCAGCAGGGCGAACAAGCCACTGCGTTAGCAGCTAAGGTGATGGATGCGCCGTTTGTCGTTAGTACATTGTCATCCACTTTATTAGAAGAAATATGCACCGAAGGCGAGCAAACCTTATGGTTTCAATTGTATTTTCAAGCAGAACGTCAACAGACCTTAGCGTTAATAAAACGTGCAGAATTGGCAGGTTATCAGGTGTTAGTGGTCACGGTGGACGCGCCTTTGGCGGGCATTCGTTATCGTGAGCAACGCATCGGTTTTCAGTTGCCGCCAGAGGTGAAGGCGGTGAATGTCTTGGGTGCAACATCGGAGACAAAACCGACATTAGATTCTTCTCAAAGCTTGGTGTTTAATCACTTGATGATGAATGCGCCAACATGGCAAAACCTCGCATGGTTGTTGTCGGTCAGCAATTTACCTGTCGTCATTAAAGGTATTTTGTCGCCTGAAGATGCCGAGCAAGCGGTGCAGTTAGGTGTTGCTGGTATTGTAGTATCTAATCACGGTGGCCGTGTGTTAGATGATGTCTTAGCCAGTTTGGAAGCGTTACCCGCGATTGTGCAGGTTGTGAATGGTCGTGTGCCTGTGTTGTTAGATGGCGGCATCAGTCGCGGTAGTGATGTATTCAAAGCCTTAGCGTTAGGCGCAAGTGCTATTTTTATTGGCCGACCTTATATTTATGCATTAGCCAGTGCAGGTGCATTGGGTGTAGCACATGTATTAAGAACCTTGCGTGAGGAATTAGAGATTACGATGGCATTATGTGGCTGTGCAACCTTGAGCCAAATTAACGCCTCGTGTGTGATAAATATGGGTGAAAAATGCCCGCATTAACAGCAACGCAAGGGTTGAATAACGTCAAACAATCGCCGATAAGCTCATCCAAGTATGGCCAAAAAATAGCAATGTTGATGGCTATTTTGGCAGTACATAGTGTATTAATCGGGCTAATCTGTTTCGGTCATCATCAAGAAAACCATCAAACGGTTGTTCCACCCACCATACAAGGAGTCATGATTGTTGCACAAACGCCAGCAACGGTAACGCCTGTTGTCAAACCTATCGTCAAGTCGTCTGTTGTGCCACCGACGAAAATACCAACTCTTCCACCCGTTAAAGCTGCACCTTTGCCGACAGCGATCACTCAGCCTGATGTGCCTGTCAGTGAACCCATGCCATTACAAAAAACAGAGCCAGTTGTAAAGCCCATCGCCGAGCCTATTATGCCTGTTTCTAGTCAAACTCCTGTCAAAGACATGACAGAAGAAGTCATTCCTCCTCGTAGTGATGCGGCTCATTTAAGCAATCCCGCCCCAAGTTATCCCCCCATGTCACGGCGTTTAGGCGAGCAAGGACGAGTGGTGTTAGAGGTGTATATTTTGGCGAATGGTTCGGTCGGCGAGATCCGATTAAAGCAAAGCAGTGGTTTTAAGCGTTTAGATGAAGCCGCCATGCAAGCGGTGAAAAAATGGCAATACCAACCTGCACGTAAAGGCCAACAAGCGATTGATTTTTGGTATGTACAGCCGTTGTCATTTTCGTTGGGTTATTAATGATGTGTTAGCTATCTAATTGAGTTTTATTATTTTTAATGAATAGTGTAGGTGCATTATGCAAGACAGTCCTTATGGTTTAGCCGCCCTATGGCTACAAGGCGATATGGTCATGAAAGTTGTTGCTTTCTTGTTGTTATCCATGTCGATTACTTCTTGGTATGTGATTGTGAGTAGAGTATGGCAAGCGATGAAATTACGGGCATCAACAAAAGTCATGGCTGAATTTTGGCACGCCCACAGCTTTGATGAAGGTATTCAAATTTTGCAAAGCCAAGACCGTGATAGCCCATTTAGTGCATTAGCATTAGGGGGGAAAGCAGCAGTAGAGCATCATAATGATAGTAAGCACGATTTACATGGTCAAATTAGTTTAACCGAATGGCTAACCGAAAGTTTACGCGCAGATATTGATGATAGCGCCGAGCGTATGCAGGCAGGCTTGCCTATTTTAGCGTCTGTTGGCTCAACCGCGCCTTTTGTCGGTTTGTTTGGCACGGTATGGGGTATTTATCATGCTTTAGTTGGCATCAGTGCATCAGGTCAAGCCAGTATTGATAAAGTGGCTGGACCTGTAGGCGAAGCGTTAATTATGACTGCGTTTGGTTTGGCGGTCGCCATTCCTGCGGTCTTGGCTTACAACACCTTAATGCGCTCGAACAAAACCACCATCAAAAAAATGCAGCGTTTTGCTCGTCAGCTACACGCCTATTTTTTAACAGGACGTGCGACTAATCATCACGCTAATGGGAACTAAGATGTCTTTTCATACTGATAATGAAGATGAAGAAGTGCTGAGTGAAATTAATATGACACCACTCGTGGATGTGATGTTGGTGTTGCTGATTATTTTTATGATTACTGTGCCTGTCTTAACCCATTCAGTAAATATTGATTTACCGCGTGCCAGTAATCAGCCCAATGTTGTCAAACCACAAACGATTACCATCTCAATTACCCAAACGGGCCAAGTGTATTGGAATGATGTTTCGATAAACAAACAACAGTTAGAACAGCATTTAACACAAGCCGCAGCGCAACAGCCGCAAGCTGAAGTGCATATTCGTGGCGATAAAAAAGTGGACTATGAGTTTGTTATGGCGGTCATGGCGGCCGCACAACGTCACGGCGTACAAAAATTGGGCTTCATTACTGAACCTTCAGCGTGAGAATGATGATGAAACATGTTAACAATGCCTCACTGTATTGGAGTGTTTTCAGTTTGGTGAGTCTGCCTGTTTTGGCGGATAGCGTTTTGCCCGAAGTGAGCGTATCTGCGGCCTTAGACAGTCAAGAAGAGCGACGGATGTCGTCAGCAGGAAAGTTGATTTTTGACCGTAAAGAATTAGAAGCCACAGACAGTAGTACCGTGGGGGAATTATTAGGCAAGTTGCCTGCAACAGGCATGTTTATGGATTCGTCTGGTGGCGTGCCGCCACGTCGAGGTCAAGGCAAAAGTCCTAACCGTAATATGCCACAGATTCTAGTCGATGGTCAGCCTCTCGCAGGTGGTGATCGTAATCCTGCCTCGGTATTGCGTTTACCTGTTGAGTTAATTGAGCGCGTTGAAATTATTCGCCAAAGCACGCCTGAGTTTGTAGTAACAGGTTCAGGTAGCGTGATTAATATTATTTTGCGGGATGTCCCACCTAAGGCGATGCGTAATGCCAAAGCAACAGTTGGCAGCATGAGTGGTCGGCAAAGTTTACGCATAGATGGTCAAGAAAGTGACAACAAAAATAACTGGGGCTATTTATTATCGGGTTCGGTTGATTATCGGCCGCAAGTTGGTTCGCGTCAGTCACAAACGACAACTATTAGCCAAGACGTAGCGCAAACAACTCTTGAACTGGCTAGTCAACAAGGTGAGGAAAAGAATTTTTCTTTTGCTCCACGTCTCAACTTTCAATTAAACCAAGGCCAAAAACTGACGATTAGCCCGTTTTTTAGTTACACCCAAGATCAGCGTGAGGTATTTATTCAACGTATGCTGACGCAAGAGATGAATACCTTGAATGGCGAACGAATGACGGGGCGTGTCAATACTGAATGGAAGCAGATGGGTCAACAAGGTGCAGAAACCAGTGTAAAAATCTTATTGCAAGCAGAAGACGAAGACAGTAGTCAGTTGATGAAGAGCCAAGCAGTCAGCCGTGAAAATACCCAACGCTTAGAGCAAGAGGGTCTATTAGAGTTACGGGCGAAGCGTGTATTGTTAGAAACGCATGTGCTGACAGGTGCAATTGAATGGCAGCAAAAACACAGTAAGGAACAGCAATTCAAACAACAGGCAACTACAGCACAGAGCCAGATAAGTGAAGAACGACAAGTGGTATGGTTGCAAGATGAGTGGTTAGTCGCTGAACAGCATGTCTTGACCTATGGCTTACGTTGGCAAGACATCACACAAAAAATTGACGATAGTCAACAAGGTCGCATTGAGCAAACCCATCGTGCTATTGCACCGTCATTGAACTACTTATGGCAACCTAATGAACAGTGGAATTTACGAGCCAGTATTGCCGCCCATCAACGTCCATCCAAAGAATTAAGCTCAGTGATTCGTACAGCAACGGGTGTGAATAGTTCAAGTAACCCCGACCGCACAGGCAATCCACAATTGTTAGCAGAAAAACAAACCAGTGCTGAAATCGGTGTTGAGTATTTCTTAGCAGAAAAAACAGGCAATATTGGTATGTCAGTATTTGAACGACAGATTGACGATTATGTTCAACGCTTAACCTTGTTAGAAAATGGTCGTTGGCTAGAGCGTCCTTATAATGTTGGTGATTCGCGTGTTAGAGGCGTTGTTGTTGATGCGAAAGCACAGCTTAAAGCCCTTAACCTAGCGAATGTGACGGTACGAGGTAATTATGCTTACAGCAGTAATAAAATGTTGAGTCAATTTTCGCGTTTAGGTGCGGGCGAAGGCGCACGGCAAAGCGTTAATTTAGGCGTTGACTATCAATGGAAGGCTTTAACGGTTGGTGCCTCGGGCGGATACATTTCGGCTTTAGATCGAGAAAGTAGCATCAATGTGATTCAACAACAGGATGCGCAAAAAAATCTAACAATTTACGCTTTGTATAAAGTCAATCGCCAATTAAGCTTGAGACTCTCTGCACATAATTTTACTGCTGATGACCGTATGGAGACCTTGCATGAGTATGACGATCAAGGACAATTAATCAGGCTAGAAACGGACAAAAACAAGGGCATGGCCAATGTATTGGTCAGTGTAGAAGGGCGTTGGTAATATACGGGCATTAAAAGTGCGGGAGAGTCACTACTTTTGCTGAAGTTTCATGTTAAAAAGAGCCATAGCTTAACTTAACAACAAGAAACGACACCATGACCTACACTCCTCTTGAAAGAAATCAATTAATTGCCAATTCCGCCCTCGTTGCGGCGGCGGTAGGTTTTGCGGTTCAGCCAACATTAGTTGCAACTTTTCCTGCTTATATTTCGTGGATGCCGCATGTCAAAATGGCGTTTGAAGCGGCGTTAATCGGTGGTTTGGCAGACTGGTTTGCGGTCACAGCGATTTTTCGTCGGCCATTTAATTTACCGATTCCCCATACCGCTATTATTCCCAATAACCAAGAACGGATTGCCACCACGATTGGCGTATTTGTGCAATCCAATTTCTTAACCGAAGAAGCAATTCGTCGCAGTGCCAGCCAACACAATCTCAGTGGCAGTGTGGCGCAATGGTTAGAAAAAGAAGCAAACGCCAATAAATTAGCTCATGAAATTGGCGTAGTTGCGCCGCGTGTATTGCAGTTTTTTCGTCATAGTGCCGTCGAAAACTTTGTTCAACGTAATGTAGTTGAGTGGGTGCGAGCCTGTGATACCAACAGCATGACGGCACAAATGCTACAAGCCGTGTTTAACAACGGCAATCATCAACAAGCATTTCAGTTTGCGTTAGAACAAGCGGATGATTGGTTACGTCGTCATCCTGATCAAGCGCGTGAATTACTTGCTCCTGTCATTGATGCCTTAATTGGCCCGATTTTGACCAAAATTCGTTCTTCACTGAGTAATGAAACACAAGGAGTTGTGTCGTTAATTGTTGGTGGTATTACTACCTTTGCCAAACCCGAAACCCGCAAAGCAGCCGACCAATTGCGTGCCAATTTAGGCGCGGCGTTGAATGTTGAGCAAAAAATTATTGATGGTTTAATTAATTTAACACATGACATTCGTAATGACGCCAATCACCCGTTTAGACAGAAATTAGATGAAGTGGCGAAATATTATATTGGTGTGTTGAGTGTGGATTCGCCAGAGTCACTCCGCTTAAATGCCTTTAAGGATAAGATGGTGAATAGTCCTGATGTGGTGCAATTTTTTGGCAGTATGGTGATTAGTATTCGCGAAGCCATTCAAAAAGATTTGAACTCCTCTAAACCCGCCATTTTAATGACGGTGCGTGATGCCTTAATGATGTTTGGCCGTAATTTGGCACAAGATAGCCAGTTTCAAAAAGACCTGAATCAAGGTATTACGGATGCCGCGTGTTTTATCACCACTGCTTACTCTGACACGATTATTGAGATTATTAGCCATCAAGTCAGAAGTTGGGATTCGGAAAAAATGGTGCGTGAAATTGAACGAGCCATTGGCGGTGACTTACAAATGATTCGGCTAAATGGCACATTGGTTGGCGCGTTGGTCGGTTTGATTTTGAGTTTTATGGGTTGATGAACTGAGATGAATTAGAATGTTTCTATAGTTTGACAATTATCGAAATGTATATTACTGTACCGATCATCCTTGGATAGCTTACAAAGGTCAATTATTGCTTTGTGCGTTATCACTTGGGTTTTTAATTTTTTGCTGGAGAACGGCTTTGACGACACAACTTTCCTCTGCACAAGTGTTAGCGCAACCATTTACCTTGCCTAATGGCACGGTGCTGAAAAATCGTTTAGCGAAATCGGCGATGAGTGAAGCCTTAGGCACAACCGATAATCATGTCACCGATGGCCTAGTGCGTTTGTATCAACGTTGGGCAGAAGGGGGTATTGGCTTGTTAATTACAGGCAACGTCATGATTGACCAACGCGCTTTGGGTGAGCCAAACAACGTGGTGGTGGAAGATGAGCGTGACTTAGCGTTATTAAGCGCGTGGGCAGCCGCAGGCACAAAAAACGGTACGCAATTGTGGATGCAAATTAATCACCCCGGTAAACAATCACCGAAGGGCTTAAACAAAGAAACGGTATCGCCGTCTGCGATTCCGTTCAAAAAAGATATGGCGGCTTTTTTCTCAACCCCTCGCGAATTAACTGAAGCTGAAATTCAAGACATTATCCAGCGTTATGCCCGTACAGCGGCGGTAGCTAAAAAAGCAGGTTTTTCGGGCGTACAAATTCACGGTGCGCATGGTTATTTAGTCAGTCAATTTTTGTCGGGTCATCATAATACCCGTACGGATCAATGGGGTGGCAATCCCGAAAACCGTCGTCGTTTTGTGTTATCTGTTTTTGAAGCGATGCGCACAGCGGTTGGTAATGAATTTCCAATTGGCATTAAATTAAACTCGGCGGATTTTCAACGGGGTGGTTTTACTGAAGAAGAATCTTTAGACGTGATTCGTGCATTATCCGCCGCAGGGATTGATTTAATTGAAGTGTCAGGCGGAACGTATGAAGCTCCTGTGATGAGCGGCACGAAAAAGATGGAAGTGAAAGATTCAACTCGTCAACGTGAAGCGTATTTCTTAGAGTTTGCCGAAAAAGCGCGTGCGGCGGTAAAAACTCCGTTAATGCTCACAGGCGGGTTTAGAACGGCGGAAGTGATGGCTGATGCCATTAGCAGTGGCGCGATTGATTTGGTTGGTGTGGCGCGTGCGTTGGCGATTGAACCAGATGCCCCTAACCGTTTATTGGAAGGTAAACAACCGCGTTATGCCGTCAAACCAATTATGACGGGTATCAAGATGATTGATAAAATGGGTTTGATGGAAGTCGCTTGGTATTCTCGTCAGTTACGTCGTATGGCCGAAGGTTCAAACCCTAAGCCTAATGAATCGCCGTTGTTATCATTGATTTGTGGTATGACGGAGAATGGTTGGAATACCTTTAAGACTCGCCGTTTACGTGCCAGTTAAGGTTATTTGATGTGAGAAAAAAGGCACTTTCATCAGTGCCTTTTTTATTTTAAAAAATTTCAAAACCCCGAATCAGGTTGCTGTAAAAATTCCAGTTCTTCGGCAGAAGATACACGACCTAACACGGCGTTACGATGCGGATAGCGACCAAAATGCTCAATAATCACTTTATGTTTGTGTTCAAACGATAAATTAAATTCTAAGCCTTTGATGTCATAAAGCTTTAGGGCTTGCTCATGAATTGGCAATGACTCGCTGTGCATAAATGGCAGATATAAAAACGATTTTTCTACGGTCGTTAACTGCTGATCTAAACCTAAACGAATGGTTTCTTGTGCCAACACTAATGCAGCTAAATCATAGGCAAAAGCGCGGGCATCATCGCGGTATAAATTACGCGAAAACTGATCTAAAACAATAATTTCGGCTAAACGTCCATGAGCGTCAAGTCGCCAATGGGCTAGCTCACCGCGAATGGCTTGTTGATGGGTTTCACCAAAACGGGTGCGAATCAGTTCATCAAACGTTGCGTCTTTTTTCCACCATAGGGCGGAGTCGATTTCAGTAAACCAGAAATTGAGGATGTTGGCAGCGGTCATGATGAAGCTCCTAGCAAAACGAATTCAGTTATTTATAAACTATGTTAGTACACTTGGCCGTTCGTGATACCACGTAATTAGTTTCATAGTCCCTGATAGTATTTTTGCATCATTGCTGCCATCAAAATACGCCGCTCTTGCAGAAAAGTATCATAATCTTGAAGGTTTCCTTGCAGAGCTTGGTTAGCAGGTATGCAGTTCTCTACTAAGTTTTGTAGCAAGTCTTCGTGTGAAGTGATACCACCAAATAAGGCTTGACCGTTTGTACATTGGGTAATTACATGACTAAAATAAATAGCAGGATCACGGTCACCAATTTTGATATTCACTTCTTGCTGCATATAAACATAATTAGCCACTTGATTATATGAGCCGCGCTCCCTGCCCTGTTTTTTTAGGAAATTTTTTGGAAATAAATGATGTATGTCACCTTGATGGCTTATCAGATCACGAACAGAAATATCTTTGGATAAAAAGCCGCGACTTCCTAGCTTAACTTGTGCCGCTAAAAACACATTAAAAGCAGGGGAGTTGCTACTAGGTGTTGTTAAGTCTTGTACTAATCCGACCTGCCAAAAAGAGTCAGAAAGTTTGGCCGCCTCTACTTCTGCCAATACTTCAGTAAATTCTCGGCTGGCAATGTGTCGAATATCCGTATCCATTGCAGACTCAGGTGAACCAGAATAACGCCCTGTTAACAAGCTTAAAACAAACCAGCGTCTTACCCATGACTCAATACGGGGATCGTTGCCATATTTAGTACGTAGAGTGAGATAAAGTACATAAGCAAAATTAAGTGACATTCCAGATTTTATTAAGCGATTAGTTACAAAGCCCGCAGATTTAATGATAATCAGAAAGCGTTGAAAGTTTGTTTTGTTAATAAATGCTTGAACGCCTGTTTTCAGTGCTGCAAAACTGGTTTCGGCAATATCGTGTTCATAAGTACGTGTTTCAAAATTACGCCCAGATAATAAGGCAACTAAATCGGCTAATCGTCCACGATGGAATTGACTGGTAAAGGCGACACGTATTAAGTCACTATAACTGGGGTCATATAAATCATCATTATCTTGTTGTAGCCACTTCATCGCAGGCCAAAATTCACTACTGGCAAAGTCTGTATCGTTTTTTTCAATATGTGCAGCAAATTCTGGAGCTCGAGCGACATGACAAAAGTAGTCTATGGCTTTGCGTAGCAAATGCCCACCCATACTTTCATTGGCGGCAATTTTAGACATGACGAAATCAGCTTGGGACAAAACAACGCCTTTGGAATTTATGCGAATAAATATCTCGGTCACAGTTTCTATATCTAAATCACCTGCTAATTCTATGAGGCCAATTTGCTTTTTTAAGATACCTTTCAGGCGTTCAATACGATCTTCTAACAAATCGGCATCAGCATTGTCATTCGCAAGACAATAATCATTAATCAGTTTCAAAAGTTTAACTTCACCACTGACGATAGGAGCAATATCATGAAACCACGCTTTATCTTTTTCGATGGCAGGATTCACAACTTCAAATCGTTGTTCTATGGGGTGAAAGGCTATACGAATTCGTACGGATTTATATTCTTTATTAATAACGGGTTGACCAAGTAAAGCGGCGGTAAGTGCCGTGACGCGTTGCTGACCATCAATTAATACTTTTTTACCTTCTGATAATGTGCCATCTTTTAGGCGCACATTTGGATTTCTCCATGCGATGACATAACCGACAGGATAGCCTTTATACAAACTATCAAGTAAATCTCGAACTTGGCTAGCATCCCAAACAAAAGGACGTTGTATTTCTGGAATAGCTATTTCACCAGATTTTACCCAAGCAAGTAGTATTTCTATAAGATGTTGATTAACTGCATATTTTTGAGTTGTCATTTTTCACTCTGAGTTTTTTGGGGTTTGGTATTGTACTTATAAGTTAAAAAACATATTGCCTATAAACTCAATACTTCACAATACCCTGTTGCGCCGCCCACTGAGCCACATCCTGCTTATTCAACGCCGCCGCCATTAGGTCAGGAAATAAGTCAGGCGTACACGCAAAGGTCGGAGAACCCAACGCGGTAAAATGAGCGGCATTACGCGCATCAAAACACGGTGCGCCATCATCTGCCAACGCCAATAAGCTAATCATTTGCACACCACTGCCTAAAATTTTTGCGGTGCGTTTGAGCAGTTCGTCGTTATTGCCGCCTTCGTATAAATCGCTAATTAACACAATAATGGTGTCGTCAGGACGACGGATTAAACCTTGGCAATAAGTTAAGGCTTTGTTGATATCAGTGCCGCCGCCTAATTGTGTGCCAAATAACACATCCACAGGGTCATCAAGCATCGGTGTTAAATCGACAACGGCGGTATCAAACACCACTAACTGCGTACTCACCGCTTTAATAGAGGCCAATACTGCCGCAAATAAACTGGCATATACCACCGAACTGGCCATGGAACCGCTTTGGTCAACACATAAAATAATGTCTTTTAAGGATTGCCGTTGCCTACCATAACCAATCAAGTTTTGTGGGATGATGGTTTGATATTCAGGTAAATAATGCTGCAAATTGGCGCGAATGGTGCGTCCCCAATCAATATCTTGCACACGCTTTGGCCGTCGCGTACGACTGGCACGATTCAAACTGCCAACCACCGCTTGTTGCATACGACTAGCCAGTCTTTGCTCCAATTCATCGACGACTTTACGCACCACTAAACGCGCTGTTTCTTTGGTTTTGGCAGGCATTAAATGGTTGAGACTAATTAAGGTGCTGACTAAATGGACATCGGCTTCAACGGCTTGCAGTAATTCGGGTTCGAGTAACATTTGCTCTAGGTTGAGGCGTTCATACGCGTCTTTTTGTAAGACGCGCACCACCGATGAAGGAAAGTATTGGCGAATATCGCCCAACCAACGACTGACTTTAGGTGCGGAACTACCTAAACCGCCTTGCCCTGATTTTGATTTACGACTATTGCCAATATTGTCGCCTTCTTCACCGTCGGCTTGGTTGTACAGCGCGGCGAGGGCGGCATCCATACCCATATCGGTGGCGGATAATTCGGGCGCGAGGTTGGCGGTGTTGCCGAGTAGTAAGCGCCAACGGCGCGAGCGTTCGATTGTGTTCATGGTAAATCTCCTCCCTCACCCCAGCCCTCTCCCTCGGGGAGAGGGAGCAAGATTCTCTCTCCCCGAGGGAGAGAGTTAGAGTGAGGGTTAATAGTTCCTAAAATCTGACTCAATATCGGCAAGACCAAATTTGCGCGCTGTTCATCCACACCTTGATGGCTTTTAGTCTGTTGTTGTTGCCCGCCGACTTTGGCCGCAATTTGTTGACGTTCGGGCAAGCTAAAGGTGGAAATGGTGCGTCGTAATAATGGCAGTAGTTGCACAAAATGCTCTTCGGATAAGTATTGCAACCAGTTATCAACCAATGCCCATAACTCATCATCATGAAGCAGTGTTAAGCCTTGGCCTGTTAAAAAGCCTGCAAACCAATTGGCCGCTTGTTCGGGACTGTTGGCTTGAGATAAAGCTAAGGCAAAACGCTCGGCGGCGGCTTCGGCACTGAGTAAATCGTGGTCTTGTGCTAAACGACAACACCAGCCTGCCAACAAGCCGTGTAAGCCTTGTTGTTGGCACAGTTTTAGTAATACTTCATGCCATTGTTGTTGTAGCGATGATTCTTCTAAACGCACTAATACGCGGTCGATAATTTTTAATTCGTCTAAACGCTGTTGCGCGGCATCATCATTCAAACTACTACAGGCTGACGGTAAGCCAATACAAATACGAGTGATAAAACTACTGACCACATGCGCTAAAGCATCGGTATTGGTTTGCCGAACATCGCTATAACGCCATGTATTTGCTAAGGGTTCTAAGGCGGTAATTAAGGTGCTAATTTCGCTACTGTGCGCCGATAACGCCATAATACGCTCAATGAGCGCGGGCATGGTTTGGCTTAAATTGGCTAATAATACCGATTCCATCAACTGGGCAATGGCACGAATACTTTGCTGTTGTTGCAATTGTTGTTGCAGATAGTTGTGTGTGGCTTCGTTGACGCTTTGCCCCCAAATCGCCGCTTCTAACAGCTTGAGACTGAGTTCAGGCTGCCAGTTGAGTGACCATGTTTCTTTAAAACTCCCGCGACCGCCGCCACTGGCATATTGTCCCCATGCAATGCCCAATAAATTTAAGCGATGCAAAAATTGGCTACGCGCTAAATCGTTTTCTTTACGCAAATCCAATTCTAAGGCTTTGCTATCGGCTTCGGGTTTTAGACGCAGGCTTTTGCATTGTTTGTTAAAATCTTGTTGAATCGGTAAGGTCGGCACATCGTCGGGCACTTCTCCTAAGACATCACCGACTAACATTTTTTGGCTGAGTTGTAGCGGTAAGTCATTACCATGATGCAAGACGCTAATAATGGCTTCGCTTAAATCGTCTAAATCGGGTAATTCACGGCCACGCAAAGCGGCGAGTGTGGAGATTAACCGAGTCGTATCAATCAGTTGTGCGCTGGAGGCATCTAAACCTTGTAAGCGAAGTTCTTGCGCGACTTTGGCCAACCAACTAATCGTCACCGTTTCGTGGTTAAGCGTGTCACTTTGATAATGCGCCCATAAATGTTGATACCACGCAGGTGATTCGATGCCTGCACCATAACCGCTAGACGACAACAAACGGCTATGTGTCCACGGAATCCATGCCGCTTGGGTTTTGATTTTGTTTAAGGTTTTGAGTAATGCCGTGTCGTCTTTTTTGGTCTTTTTCAGTTCGGTTAAGGCGGGTGTGTGCCATGCGCCACAAATCACAGCGATGCGTTCAAAACCTTCTTTTTCGGCGGTGCGTAAGCATTGGCGCATATAGGCTTCGCGGCAGTTTTCACGTTGTTGGCGTGGACTGTCATCGTCAGGTACTTCGCTACGCACGGCGGACATGGCTTCGTGGATGGCAGTAAAGACTTCGCCTGCATGGGGGCGTTGTTCGACTAAATGCTCCCAAAAGCGTTCGCTGTCGTAATAACCTGCGGCTTGGGCGAGTAGGCCAATGGGGTCGATGGCTTTGTTTTTTTCGCCCTCACCCCAGCCCTCTCCCTCGGGGAGAGGGGGTTGTTCAGAGCTAAGTTTGGGCGCTTGCCAGTTATCCGCTAAATTATAAGCTTGAGGTAAATCAATAAAGCGCACGGGCAAATCACGCTGCAAACCATATTGTATCGCTTGCCATTCGGGAGAAAATTCAGCAAACGGAAAAAAAGCCGCACGCGGTTCGGCTTCTTCGGCCACTGAGCCATAGACCAAAACGGCAACTGGCGGTTTCATGGCAGGGTTAGCCGCAAACGGCAAAATCGCTTCGGCTTCGACAGGCCCTTCGAGCAAAATAATATCGGGTTGCAGACTGGTTAACGCACTCAATACGCTCCGCGCTGAACCCGGCCCATGATGGCGAATACCAAACAGGTGAATCATCAATCCAACTCCCGACACGCCCGATATAAATCCTTCCAGCCATCACGTTCTTTCATCACTGTTTCTACATATTCTTGCCACGGAATACGGTCTTGCACAGGGTCTTTTAAGACTGCGCCGAGTACCCCTGCGGCAATATCATCTGCCGTCAATAAACCATCGCCAAAATGCGAAGCCAATGCCCAACCATTACTCATTACTGAAATGGCTTCGGCGGTGCTTAATGTGCCACTAGGTACTTTGAGTTGCGCTTTACGGTCTTCGGTCATGCCTGTGCGTAATTCTCTAAAAATAGTCACGACCCGACGAATTTGCTCTAATGCAGGTGGGCTATCAGGTAGTTCTAACACCTTACCCAATGAAGCTACGCGACTTTGAACAATACTAATTTCTTCATCGAGGGTATTAGGGACAGGCAAAATCACGGTATTAAAACGGCGTTTTAAGGCGGAGGATAATTCGTTAACCCCTTTGTCTCGGTTGTTGGCAGTAGCAATGACGTTAAAGCCTTTGATGGCTTGAAAGTCGGTGCCTAATTCGGGGACGGGCAAGGTTTTTTCCGACAACATGGTAATTAAGGTGTCTTGAACATCCGCAGGAATCCGCGTTAATTCTTCGACTCTGGCAATTTTGCCGTCTTTCATGGCGTTAAGCATGGGGCTAGGGACTAAAGCTTCGGTGCTTGGGCCTTTGGCTAACAATAACGCGTAATTCCAGCCATAACGTAACGATTCTTCGCTCGTGCCTGCCGTGCCTTGAATCAACAAACTGCTATCGCCACTAATGGCTGCTGCTAAATGTTCAGATACCCACGATTTTGCTGTGCCCGGAACGCCTAATAATAATAACGAACGGTCTGTTGCGAGTGTAGCCACGGCAATTTCCATCAACCGACGATTCCCAATGTATTTAGCCGAAATTTCCACGCCATTATCGAGTTTGCCACCCAATAAATAGGTGATAACGGCTTGCGGTGACAGTTTCCATTGTGGTGGTTTAAGACGGGTATCTTGAGCAGCTAAAGCGGCGAGTTCTTCTTGAAATTGGTGTTCGGCACGTTGGCGCAGGACGTTAGTCATGTTGGGGTATTCCTTACGGTTTATTTGCGTTGATTATGTGGTTTGGGAAGGGATTTTGATAGATGGCAAAGCGTGAGTGACGACAGTTTTTGTCGCTGAAAATAAAAGAGTGATACCAAAGTAGGCTAGGTTAGCTCCAAAAAAAATTATAAAACATCTAAAGCGTCATAAAAGAGATATAAGCTAGACTGATAAAAATACTGGTTTTATGCGTGCAAGAATTAAATATCTATGAAAGCTAAGTTGATAGGACTGCTGTCGATCGTAATTGTTTTCTCAGGATGCAATAAAATTGACCCCGTTAAAATAACAGCAGCAAGTGTGAAAATCAGTAAAAGAAGCAATAGTACTTTCAGCTCTGGTAAATCTATTTTACTTTCAGAAAGCTCGACGAAATTTGTTCAAGATTGGCTTAATAGCCATAGAACAGGATGGGGTACTTATAATCCTTGGGGTACGTTTTACTCTGAATGGTGTATGTCCTTAGAAACAACTTTAATGAACCCTTCTAGCTTATGTTTGGAAGGAGGCGTTTTTGTGTTGAGTGGCTCAGGCCAACGTTTGCGATATTTTCCTTCCAAACGCGATCGTGCAGATTTTCTCTTAATGCTGGAGTTGGCAAATAAGAGACAACTCCTTGAAGAAATGCAAGAAAAAGCACAGAGCGCAACTCCTATAAATATGGATAAATTCCCGCTGCCATTTCCACAAATTCTTATTGAACCTCCAACCCTTTACCAAAACGCTCAACCAAACTCCGCTCCTTAGCGTCAGGCAACAATCTTACGCCACGAATAAAACTTCTTACCGCTACTTTTGTCGCTAAAGTTTGTGCTTCCGAAGGCTCGCGTAGGTTGAGTCGTGCGCGTAATTCGGGGTCGATTAAGGCATAAAATAAACCTTCACCCCATGCTTGTAAGGGTTTGGGATACCAATATTCTGCCCATTCTTGAGCGAGCGCGGCAATCACGAGGGTAGCGGCAGGGGTTGGGCTAAAATGACGACGTTCATAGTCAATCATCCATGCTAAAAAGGCATCTTGGCTGGCAGGAATCTCTTTAATGCCCATTAATTCGCCAACACGTCGCCATAATTGAAATTGCGACTCTAATTCATCTTTCGTCAAACCGTGTTCACCTGCAAAGCGTTCAGAAATACGTCGCGGTAAACACGCCAATGTCGATAAGGTGTATAAAAACAAATCGTTACTGATGTTAAAGTGTTTATGAATATTGCTCATTTTGGCAATGATTTTTTGTCCTTCGGCATCATCACCGTGCTTATAAATCAAACCAAAAAACACTAAGGTTTCAAAATTACGTTGGCGCGTATGTTTAATAATGGTGCCTGAACCATCACGATACAACACGGCCGCAATTTTGGGGTCGCCCATGTTAAAGGCAAAGGCAGCGGAAAACAGTGCGTGAATAAACATGGGTTGGCCAAAACGGGTTTCAAAAATGATTTGTGCATAGCGACGGGCATCGCGCACGGGGTCTAAGCTGGCTAATTCTTTTCTCGCCCAAAATAAATCGCGCATGGTGGTGGCTCATTCAGTTTAGGACTTACGCGGTTATCGCTTATGAAATCCCCCCAGCCCCTTTACTAAAGGGTGTGAGTGAAGTCCCCCTCTTTTTTAAAGAGGGGCTAGGGGAGATTCACAAAACGCGCTAATCGCGGTGCGATGCGTAAGTCCTGAGTTTTTAATCCGTAAAGCCACTATAATGCGATTAATTAGTCGCATTCAACTCGCATTATTGAGAAAAATGTCATGCGTAAAATTCCCAAGCAAGCACGTTCTCGGTTGTTGGTCGAAAGTATTATTGATGCGACGGCGATCGTCATTGCAAAACACGGTTTAGCAGCAGCAACGACGGCGCGTATAGCGGAACAGGCAGGCATTAGCATCGGTTCGTTGTACCAATACTTTGATAGTAAAGAAGATTTATACGAGGCATTGCTAGAACGTATTGTTGAAAAGCTTATGGCTTTAGTGGATAAGCAAACCATGACGGTAGCACCTTTTACTTTGTCTGTCTGGGTGACGACGTTGTTAAACGATGTTTGGGATTATTTAGCGGCAGATAACGGCTTATATTTGCAGGTGGTACGTAATTGGTCGCAATTGGATTTTGTGAGCGGTATGGATGTTTTAGAGCAAAAAATGCTTTCTGTGTTGAGCGTTTATTTATTGCAACAACCTACTCGCATTAGCCACAACACAGGTGACCTTCCTGCGCGGCTGTATATTCTTACGAATAGTATTTTGTTTACCTTGCTGCGTTATATCAGCAAGCCGTCTCCGCTAGTCAGTCGACAGTCACTGATTGCGGAGTTTGCGAGTATGGTGGAACGGTCTTTGTTGTAAATTTTAACGATTGCGCGTATTAAACTCTTTTTTCCGCTGCTTTTTGCTTAACTCTTGCTGAGCGAGTTTCTCGTCGCGTAACTGCTGGACAACAATCATTTCCCGTTCAATATCTTCAGGTCTTTCCATGCTGATTCTGCCAATGACGATATTTCTAAATTCTTGCAGCACGATATTGGCAATTTTATGAAAATCGACATGGCCACCACCGCCTAAACAGCCGCGTTGTTTACCAACAATATCCAAAAATTCAATTTCAGTGTCGGGTAGCACGTCCAATTTAAAACGCTGTTTTAATAATTCAGGATAGGTTTTTAGAAAATAACCGACGGCAAAGACGGCGACATCTTCATTATTCATCGCCGTTTCTTTGATGGCACCTGTGGCAGCAAGACGATAACCGCTTTGTACGTTTTCGATTTTTGGCCACAAAATACCCGGTGTGTCGTATAACAACAGGCCATTGTGTAAGTTAATACATTGTTGACCTTTGGTGATGGCAGGTTCGTTACCTGTTTTAGCAATCACTTTACCCGCTAAGATATTAATAATCGTTGACTTGCCGACGTTGGGAATGCCCGTAATCATGGCGGTCAGATTGCCCAATGCGTTTTCTTTGCCATGCAGAATATTTTTGCACAAGCCCACTAAGCTACGAATTTGCTCAGGTCGTTGTGAGCTGACCGCAATCGCTTTGACGCCTTGCTGCTGTTGCCAATAGTCTAACCAGAGTTCGGTCACGACAGGATCGGCAAGATCACTTTTGTTGAGCAGTTTGATACACGGTTTATTGCCACGAAATTGTTCAATAACAGGATTAGCACTACTGAAAGGAATACGGGCATCGACAACTTCAATAATCAAATCGACTTTCGGCAACAACTCTTTGATCTCTCGGATGGCCTTATTCATGTGACCGGGAAACCAATTGATACTCATAGACAGTGCCTTAGCTAGATAAACGTGTGAAGGGAGATATTGTAACCTGATTTTGAGGGGGATAATGGCGTAGGGGCAAATAATCATTTGCCCTATGGGTTCAAACAGTAAGGGCAAATGATTATTTGCCCCTAAAGTATTGCTTGATTTAAAGGGGAATAAATCCCCCGTCATTTATTTACCAACAGGCGCAGCAATCGGTGTTTCACGCATTTTTTGGTAATCCGCTTCTGAATTCAACATTTTTTGTTTGCTGTTTTCAACTTGGCGGCGACCATCTTCCATCATTTGCTCACCTTTGGCTTGTTCACTCTTGCCACTATCAATCATGTTTTGACCTTTCAGGATCATTTTGTCACCTTTAGCGGCATCTTCATTGCTGTTGTTCCATTGTTTGCCGATGGAACTGGCTTGGTCGCCGCGAGTATTCAGTTGGTCGCCAAATGATTTGGGTTTGGAGGCACAACCTGCAAACAATAAGGTGGCAATTACGGGTATTAAAATAAAAGTTTTCATGGTTCTTTACTCTGGTTATTAAAAGTAACTTTGGTGTCTTCGACAAAATTATCGAAGACACCTTAGGGTGTTACTTAGGTTGTTTGGCGTAGTTGATGATGATGTTGACGCGACGATTTTCCTGTTGCCCTTCTGGGGTGGCGTTGTAGGCAAAACGGCGAGTACGCCCGAAGCCTTCAGCCGTCAACCGTGAGCGTGCAACACCTAAGTTATTAACCAGATAATCCACCACGCTTTCAGCGCGTTTTTGGGAGATTTCCATGGCTAACTCGGGTGTTGCTTGGACATTGCCAGTATGGCCTTCAACCGTTGCTGTGGTAGTCGGATTTGCTTTGAGGAAATTCGCTACTTTGCGTAGATCATTGGCATATTCGTCGCGGACATCGGTTTTGTTTTTGTCAAACTCAATGTGCATGGCCATCGTGATTCGAGAAGGCGCAACAACAAGCCCTTCGATGTCGGTAGCACAAGCGATGACGGCATCAATCCGACGATTCATCCGTTTGCCATCTTCGGTTTGATTATCGGCGACAGGTCGAGAGTCGCCATAACCGACAGCACTGAGTCGTGTTGGTGCAATATGAATGGTGTCAACAAGGTAATTGACAACACTTTCAGCCCGTCGTAATGACAGCCGCATGTTGTATTCACTATCACCGACATTATCGCTATGGCCTTCAATGACGGCGGTAGTGTTAGGATATTTGGTCAAGAAAGTACCTAAGGTGTTAATCTTTTCCTTTTCTTCACGCTGAATATCATCTTTATCAATCTCAAATTCCATTTCAAGAATGCTACAGTATTGCTCCGTTTGAACAGGAACAGGGATAACGACTAGCACAGGTTCAGGCTCAACCACCCGTTCAGGCTTAGGTTGTTCGACGACTATGGGGTCGGCTTTACCAAAACGGTAAACCAGTCCCAGAGAAATCAAATCAACATCGCCTTTGTTGCCAACGGCATCATTGATTTGGTAGCGTTCAGCCTCAGCACGAATGCCAAGGGCTTGAGTGACGGCATATTCCAAACCCACACCGATTTTGTAGTTGACATCGCGCTTGCTGCGTTTAGGGTCAAGGACGTTGACCAAGCCAACGCCATCAAAAGAAGCGGTTGTTTTCGCTCCGTTTAAGCCCATCCGCCCAAAAGCAGACAACTTCTCGGTTAATGGCAGAATACCAACGGCATCAATATTCAAACCTTTCAGTCTGATATTGCCGTTCAGCGTTCCTGCTGGTACGGTCGTTGCGGCAAAACCGTATTCACCTAAATCGAAGTAACCACCTTCGACGGCAAAGTTTTTGTTGACCTTGTAACCTGCAAACAGCTTCCAACCATTGTCATGGTCATCATCTTCAACCGTAGCGGCGGTAAAACCGTTGCTTAATAGACTGTTGATGATGCGTTCGTCGTCGATGGCTGCGCTAGATTTACCGAGATTACCGCCAACGTACCAGCCGAGATCGCTGCCTACCGCATAAGGACTACTCAAGATCGCGAGAGCGATGAGTCCTTGCGTTCCTAGTTTCATGAGTTTCATAGAGTTCTCCTCAGCCTTATGGGGCAGGCACGTTAATGACCGTGTTGGTCATGGTGACAGAAGCATTCAGACCCATTGCTCTGCCATTGACCGTCACAAGGGCGACGTTACCAACGGTAGAAAGTGAGACTGCCGAAGAGGCGATAATCGTACCGACCATCGTGCCACCACCCGCTGCGTTAATCGTGGCCGACGAACCAACTCGCCAAAACACGTTTTTCGCTTGTGCTCCGTTGATCAGAATGATGCTGCGTGGCGCAGCTGGCGCACCGACGGTGAGTGTGGTTGCTGTTTGGAAAATCCAAATGGCATTGGCATCACCTTGGGCATCAAGCGTGAGGTCTGATCCTGTGATTTGGAACGAACCACCCGCAGCTTGGTAAATACCAGATGCTAAGGTTAAGCCGCCTAATTGACCCGCACCGGGATCAGTACCACCGGGCATTGCACCAGGAGCAAGTTTGTTAAACGTTGTTTGTGCATCGCTGCGCGCTTGCGTAGCAACACTACAAGCAACTGCATTAACCGCCGCTGCTGTTGGCCCTGTGGTTGAGACAGTGCAGGTGTAGATTTTGCCGTTAACCGCGCCTTGGTTAGAGCCCGTTTCGGTATACAGGTCGTTGGCAGTATCATGGAAGCCGGTGATTGCCGAGGCCGTGACCGCTGTAGTACCCAAATCACCACCAATAACTGTTAATGTGCCTTGGTTGGTTGTACCCGCAGCGCCACCTAAGTTACCAAACGGTGCAGCCGTTCCTAGATCAACGACAGTGGCACAGGCTTGTGTTCCTGTGGTAAATGTCCAGATTTTGCTACTGACCAGCCCATTGCCAGCTAAGTCTTTTGCACCCGTTGTGACTGTTGCGGTGTAGCTGGTGTTAGCCAATAAATCACTGGTCGGGTTAAACGTCGCTACTTTGCTTAGTGCATCATAAGCAACCGTACCACCTGCTAACGCGCCACCACTGACTTTGAGGGTAAGTGTGCTAGTAGTGAGTGAGAACGGATCCATCGCTTCGCTAAACGTGGCATTAATGCTTTTTTGTAAACAAATGCCTGTCGCTAAATCTAAGGGATTCACTCGTGTCACGGTTGGTGGGGTAGTGTCTGGAGCTGCACCTGTGGAGAACGTCCAAACGACATTGTTGAGTAAGGCATTACCTGCCAAGTCCCGTGCGCCTGTGGTTACTGTTGCCGTAAATAAGGTATTGGCAGGCAGTGTTGCAGGTGTAGTAGGAGTGAACGTCGCTGTTCTTGCGCCAACGGCATAGACTACTGTGCCTGTGATTGCGTTTGCACCCGGCCCTTGAAGAAGGATGGTGTTATCCGACACAGTTGCTGGATCCATATCTTCACTAAAGCTTGCAACGACTTTGGCATTAAAAGCAATGCCTGTTGCACCTGCTAGAGGAGATTTAAGCGTCACGGTTGGCCGAGTAGTATCAGGAGCTGCGCCTGTGGTAAATGTCCAAACCGAGTTACTGGCCGCAGGTAGCAAGGCTAGGTCGCCAGCCAGTGTATTGCCTGCCAAGTCTTTTGCACCAATGGTCACGGTTGCCGTTAATAACGTTGTCGCTGGCAATGTGCTGCTCGGTGTAAAGGTGATGGTTCTTGCGCCAACCGTGTAAGTCACTGCGCCCGTAATGGCTGCACCACCTGCACCTGTCACGCTAAAGTTTGCCGCCACCATGGTTGCGGGATCCATGTCTTCACTAAAGGTGGCAATGACTTGTTGGTTAAGAGCCACACCTGTTGCACCATTCGCAGGCACTTTTAGCGTGACTGTTGGGCGAGTGGTATCAGGAGTTGCGCCTGTCGAGAACGTCCAAACGGCATTATTAGTGAGAGCATTACCTGCGGAGTCCTTCGCACCTGTCGTTACAATCACGGTAAATAAATCACCCGTTGGTAACGGCGTACTAGGGTTAAAGGTCGCTGTTTTTGCACCAACGGCATAAGTAACCGTACCTGCAATCATCATCGAACCCGGACCTTGTAAAATCACTGTATTAGCAGTAATCGTTAACGGATCCATGTCCTCACTGAACGTCGCAATGACATTGGCATTGGTGGCAACATTGATCGCATTAGCCGCAGGTACTTTATTAGTGACGGTAGGCGGCGTGATATCAGGTGTCGCACCTGTAGCGAATGTCCAAACGGTGTTAGCAGCAAGACTATTGCCTGCTAAATCTGTTGCGCCCGTTGTGACAGTAGCCGTAAATAACGTGCTAGCAGGGAGTGTCGCAGGGATTGTTGGCGTAAACGTCGCTGTTCTTGCGCCAACGGCATAAGTAACTGTTCCAGTAATCACTGTTGCCGCAGGACCTGTGAGCTTAATGTTGGTTTCATTGAGTGTTGCGGGATCCATATCTTCACTAAACGTTATCAGCACTTTCTCATTAAAAGCCACACCTGTTGCACCCGCGACAGGGACTTTGAGTGTCACTGTTGGTCGAGTGGTATCAGGAGTTGCGCCTGTCGAGAACGTCCAACTGGCATTATTCGTGAGAGCATTACCCGCTAAGTCTTTTGCACCTGTCGTCACAATCACCGTAAAGACATTACCTGTTGGTAATGTTGCAGGAGATGTGGGGTTGAAGGTGGCAGTTTTAGCACCAACGGCGTAAGTGATCGTTCCTGTAATAGCTGTTGCACCCGGACCTTGAAGAAGAATGGTATTACCTGTAATGGTTAATGGATCCATATCTTCACTAAAGGTCACAATGACACTGGCATTGGTCGCCACATTAATATCACCTGCCGCGGGCACTTTGAGAATGACCGTGGGCGGAGTGGTATCAGGTGTTGCGCCCGTGGTAAATGTCCATGCGGTATTGACTAAGGCATTACTGGCTAAGTCCGTTGCTCCCGTTGTGACGGTTGCGGTAAACACGGTACTGGCAGGAAGTGCTGTCGCTGGCGTAAATGTCGCAGTTCTTGCACCAACCGCGTAAGTAACTGTACCTATAGTTGCAGGTGCACCCGCCGCTTTGAGGGTAAATGTCGTTTCGCTAATCGTCGCAGGATCCATATCTTCGCTAAACGTTGCGGTGATTTTGCTATTAAAGGCAACACCACTGGCATTAGCCGCAGGTACTTTTAAGGTCACTGTCGGTACGGTGGTGTCTGGAATGGCACTGGTAGAAAAGTTCCAACTGACATTATTCGTCAGTGCATTACTGGCTAAGTCTTTTGCGCCCGTCGTAACAATGACGGTATAAACCTTACCCGCAGGAAGTGTGGCTGGAAATGTAGGCGTAAAGGTCGCTGTTTTTGCACCAACGGCATACGTCACTGTACCGATAACGGCGGCAGCATCAGAGCTTTGTAACAGAATGGTATTACCAGTAATGGTTAACGGATCCATATCTTCACTAAAGGTCACAATAACACTGGCATTGGTCGCCACATTAATATCACCTACCGCAGGCACTTTCAGTGTCACTGTTGGCGGCGTAATATCAGGAGCAGCACCTGTGGTAAATGTCCAAGCCGCATTGGCCGCGACTAACGGAGTCGCTGAATCACCTGCCAAGGTATTACCTGATAAATCCCGAACGTTTGTTGTCAGCGTGGCGGTATAAATCGTATTAGAAGTCAACGGACTGTTGGGAATAAAAATGGCTGTTCTTGAACCCACTGCATAACTCACAATCCCTGAAATAGCAGTGACACCTGTTTTTAAAGTGAAGCTACTTTCGCGAATAAACTGAGGATCCATATCTTCGTTAAAGGTTGCTGTTACCATTGAGTTAAGAGCAATTCCTGTTGCACCAACTGAAGGGACTTTAAGCGTCACCATAGGTCTAGTGGTATCCGGTGTGACACCTGTGGTGAATGTCCAAACGGAATTGCTCGCCGCAGGCAAAGCCGCAGGGTCGCCTGCTAAGGCATTTCCTGCCAAATCTTTGGCATCACTGGTGACAATAACGGTGAGTAATGTTGTTGCTGGCAAGGTTGCAGGACTGATTGGAATGAATGTCGCTGTTTTTGCACCAACGGCATAGGTTACCGTACCTGTAATGAGGGCTGCGCTAGGATCTTTTACCAAAATATTAGCGGTCGTCATCGTTGCAGGATCCATGTCTTCACTAAAGGTAATGAGGACATTAGAGTTGATCGCAACATTCGTTTCGCCCGCATCAGGTGCTTTTAAGGTCACAGTCGGGCGTGTGATATCAGGTGCGACACTGGTAGTGAAGCTCCAGACAGCATTATTGGCTAGCGCATTGCCAGCCAAGTCTTTTGCTCCCGTGGTCACTGTCGCCGTAAATGTAGTACTGGCGGGCAGAGGTGATGGGGAGCTTGGGGTAAAAGTTGCCGTTCGTGCGCCTACGGCGTAGACGATACTGCCTGCAATGACATTAGCACCTGCACCCTGAAGGAGAATGGTGTTCGCCGTAATCGTGGCGGGATCCATATCTTCACTAAAAGTGGCAATAATTTTTTCGTTAAAAGCGACGTTGGTTGCACCTGCCGCAGGGATTTTTAAAGTCACTGTCGGTGCAATAATGTCAGGCGCAACACTGGTGATAAAACTCCACACAAACGCCTTTGTTAATGACAGACCCGTTGTATCTTTAACGGCGGTCGTTAATGTTGCTACACAGGTTGTATTATGTGGCAGCGTGACGTTTGGCGAAAAAGTCGCCACGCGACTGGAGGCTAAATAGCTCACAGTGCCTGCAATCGCATTACCTGCAGGGCAAGAAACGGTAAACGTTGAGTTGTTGATGGTTGCTGGTGCAATATCTTTGCTAAAGGTCGCGGTGATTTTACTGTTTATGGCAACGTCGGTAATGATGGGGGTAATGGCCAGAGGGACAGTGGCTGTCACCGTCGGGGCAAGCGAGGCTGCTGCTCCTCCGCTGCCCAGTATCGGGTCTTTTCCTCCGCACCCTACGGCTAGAACGCTAAACATTAGCATCATGAACCGTGCGAGGAGTCCAAATTGGCTCTCTATTTTGTTCATTTTAAACATCCTTTGTGGATTTTTTATGGTGACTCAAATAGTCAAGATTTACTTTTTTGGGAGGTAAATCTTGACTATTTAAAGTTCGGTAACACGCTGACAATGGCTGTGACCACCTGTTAAAAACCATTGTTGCGCCGTAGCATCCTCAATGCTTATAAGCGTCGGCCTTGAATCACACGAAGCAAAATGACCACGACAGCTATCACTAAGAGAATATGAATAAAGCCACCCATGGTGTACGAGGTAACAAACCCCAGAATCCACATAATGACTAAAACAATGGCGATGGTTTCGAGCATGTCAGCTCTCCTTACTCTAAGAGTTAAGCCAGAAAATGTATTTTCACCTATATAAAACAAAGTGTTATATTGATAAAAGTACGATTTCTGGCTTAAACCGTTAATCTAGCTTTTGAATTTGGCAACCGCATCGGTGACCGATGTTTTTACCGAAACCCAAGCAGATTCAACACCCGCTTTCACGGTGTCCCATGCTTCTTCGCCTGCATCAGCGAGTTCAGCAATTTTTGCTTGAGCTTCCTCAAGATGAACTTCTAGCGCGTCAAATTGTTTGTGCATGGCAATTTGTGCTTCGGCAGCTTCACCAGCTGCCTTTGCTTTTAAGGCGGCTAAGTCCGCTTTCCATTCATCAATTTGAGCTTGAAGTTTCTGTTTTTGCAGTTCTTGGGTAGTAGTGTTCATAACATTCATCCTGTGGTGGGTATCATCGTGATCTGTGACTGAGGGCTAATATTGGACTCAATACGCCCAACCATTGCGTTAATGGTTTTTGTATCCTGACTCAAAATATCAAGCCGAAAATGGACATAGTTTTCTTCATCAATCGTTAAGCTCCATTTGCTTGCGTAGACACGAATATGATTTTCAAAGAGATAATCACGACTACGACGAATGGCGAGTAATAAGCTTTCAGGCAAGGTGTCAGCGACTCCGTTGTCCTCTGGATTGAGCCAAAAACTGACTCGCCATGAGAGATCAATGCGCGGCAAATGTTCCATTTAACACCTCTTGAAAACACGCTGTTCGTCGTTAAACGGCAAGCAAAATGAGCAATCAGAAATTAATGTGTTAGAAGTTGTATTGGAACGCAGCCGATAAACTATCAATATCGGTGTTATCCATAGTGAAACGTTCGTATTCGGTACGAATAGCCATGTTGTCACCGACGGCAAAGCGCAGACCTAAGCCCAACGCAATGTCCGTCCCGTCTTGGCTTCGGCTAATGCCGTTAAATCGGTCGTCAGTTTCCCACATCAACGCACCAATTTTGCCATACGGTGCGATGGCGCTATTTTTAAAGAAGTCTAGTACAACGCCCGCTGTCCAGCCTGTTGCTTGAATACGGTCTGAGTTTCTGTTGGCGGCACCAAAGTCAAGGTACTGGGCTTCTAGTGCCACTGCGCTGTTCATTTGTACGCCTACCAACGCTTTCCAAGAGGTTCTGCTTTTGGAAAGGTCGCCGTTGGTATTGGTAAAGTCTTCACCGTTCATACGGCCATAACCGATACCGCCGCCTAAGTAATAAGAGCTTTCGTTGTTGTAGGCTTTGTCAGCAGCGACACTATTTTCGGCGACAAAAGGCATTGCACATAACATAATGAATGGCAAAGCGCGTTTGAAATTGTTCATATAAACCTCGTTATTTGTCTTAAGTCCTGCTAATGGTTATTAGCAAAATGACCACATCTGGTTAACCACTAAAATGGCTTAGTCTTCCTAAGAAGTATTTTGCAGATGTTTCTTTTCGTCCTGTTCAAAATGCGCTGAATAACAAGGGCGGTCTGTGCAGTAACGTACGTAGAAAAAAATAATGATAAATTTTTGATTTAAGTGAGTAAGTTAGGAGTGGGGTTAAGAGATCAATAGATATATTGATATTTTAAATTTAGTTTTTTTGCAAAAAATTCAAGTGAAGTGGCTTTCAAAAGAGGCTTGGCTTCGACTCCGCTCAGCCACCACGACTTCACGCAGCTAGCGCAAAAACGTTCCCTGTGCTTGGCCAGCCCTGAGCCTGCCGAATGGATCATTTAAGCAAACGTGAACACGCCCTAAAAATGCGCTAGAGTTGTATTATTTCAGTACCTAAGCTTTATTTTATCACGCTGAAATTTTCTTATGTGGTGTACCGAACATACCGCCACGCCAAACTAAGTAATACTGCCTCCATCTATCAGAAGATTACTTAGTCATTGCGCCGACGATGCCAGTGTTCTGAATCTCCCCTCATGTTACGCAACGTACAGAACCCACTGTATTTAAGGCGCAATCTTATTGTGATGTATCCATTGCTGGCTCTACGCGGGTAACGTGATGTCTGTAGCGATGAAGCATTGATCACCAGACTATTTTTGAAACAGGTATTACCATGAATATTAAAGAAGAAAAATGTATACCTAGCACGAATACTCCGAGTTTGAGTGAAAAGCAGGATAGCCCTAGCGGTATCTTAGAGTTTCAGCACCAAGAGTCGCTGTTAAAAATGGGGGCTTTGCAGGACGCAATTTTTAATAGTGCTTATTTTTCTAGCATTGCTACCGATGAAAAAGGCGTGATTCAGATATTTAATGTCGGTGCCGAGCGTATGCTGGGTTATATGGCTGCCGATGTGTTGAATAAAATTACGCCTGCCGATATTTCTGATCCGCAAGAAGTCATCGCTAGAGCAAAGTCGCTAAGCTTAGAGTTGGAAACCACGATTAGGCCGGGTTTTGAAGCCTTGGTATTCAAAGCCTCACGCGGTATTGAGGATATTTATGAGCTAACCTATATCCGTAAAGACGGCAGTCGTTTTCCTGCGATTGTCTCGGTGACCGCACTGCGAGATGTGGATAGCAAAATCATTGGCTATTTGCTCATTGGTACAGATAACTCGGTACGTAAGCAGGTAGAAGAAGAGCAGAAAAAGCTTGACCAGCGTTTGCGTGACCAGCAGTTTTATACGCGCTCGCTCATTGAATCAAATATTGACGCGTTAATAGCGACTGACCCGTCAGGCATTATCACTGATGTGAACAAACAGATGGAAGCACTGACCGATTGCACGCGTGATGAGCTAATTGGCGCACCGTTTAAAAATTATTTCACCAATCCAGAGTTAGCAGAAAAAGCCATTACTCGTGTCCTGAGTGAAAAAAAGGTGACGAATTACGAGCTCACCGCACGCTCCAGAGATGGCAAAGAAACCGTAGTTTCGTATAATGCCACCACGTTTTATGATCGTGATCGCAAGCTGCAAGGGGTTTTTGTCGCTGCCCGTGATGTCACCGAACGTAAAATGGCCGAAGAGCTAAAACGCGCCTCCTCAATGTATGCCCGCTCCCTAATTGAAGCCTCGCTTGACCCCTTAGTGACGATTAGCGCACAAGGTGAAATCACCGAAGTCAATGAAGCCTCCGTGCAGGCAACGGGTGTGCCGCGTGAACAGTTAATTGGTACGGATTTCTCGGATTATTTCACCGATCCAAAGGAAGCACGGGCGAGTTATCAAAAAGTGTTTTCTGATGGTTTAGTGCGCGATTATCCCTTGGCGATTCGTCATACCTCAGGCCGAATCATGGACGTGCTGTACAACGCGGCGGTTTATAAAGATGACAATGGCCAAGTACAGGGCGTATTAGTCTCCGCGCGGGATGTCACCGAACGTAAACGCCTAGATCAAGCCTTACAGGAAACCAATATTGAGTTAGAGCGTGCGAAATCCATGGCGGAAAAAGCCAATCTTGCCAAGTCTAATTTTCTATCGAGTATGAGTCACGAATTACGCTCACCACTGAATGCCATATTGGGTTTTGCACAGTTAATGGATTCGGATAATCCTCCTGCAACACAATCGCAAAAAGCCAGTATCGACCAGATTTTGCATGCAGGGTGGTATTTACTTGAGTTAATTAACGAGATTCTTGATCTTGCTGTGATTGAGTCGGGCAAGTTGTCATTGTCAGAAGAGCCAATATTACTGGCTGAAGTTATGCTTGAATGTCAGGCGATGATTGAGCCGCAAGCGCAAAAACGCGGCATTACCTTAATTTTCCCTCAGTTTGAAAATCCTTGTTTTGTCCGTGCGGATCGTACGCGCTTAAAACAAGTGCTGATTAATTTGCTCTCGAATGCCATTAAATACAATGTCAAAAAAGGCAGTGTTGAAGTGGTCTGCACGCAAAGCATGTTAGGCCGTATTCGTATCAATATTATTGATACGGGCGCAGGCTTGCCACCCGAAAAAATCATTCAACTGTTTCAGCCGTTTAATCGTTTGGGCAAAGAAGGAGGTGCAGAAGAAGGGACGGGGATTGGCTTGGTGATGAGTAAACGCTTGGTTGAGTTAATGGGTGGCGTTATTGGTGTAGAAAGCCAAGTGGGTGTCGGTAGCGTTTTTTGGTTTGAGCTCAGTTCAACCACTGCGCCGCAATTGAGTGTCGATCATGTTGAACCCAGTATCGAAATCCAAACGCACATTAAACAGGGCGCCCCCTTACGCACGCTACTGTATGTCGAAGATAACCCTGCCAATCTAAAATTAGTCGAACAATTGATTGCCCGTCGTCCTGAAATGCGCCTGCTGACCGCCGTGAATGGCAATATTGGCATTGAGTTGGCGCGTAATCACTTACCAGAAGTGATTTTAATGGACATCAACTTGCCGGGAATTAATGGCATTCAAGCACTGAAAATACTGCGTGAAGACCCTGCAATGGCACACATTCCTGTACTCGCTATTAGCGCCAATGCCATGCCCAGTGATGTCAAAAAAGGCATGGAAGCAGGATTTTTTCGCTATCTCACCAAGCCCATTAAGGTCAGTGAATTTATGGCGGCCATTGATACTGCGTTGGAGTTTGCCGAGCAACATCGGTCTATCGTTCTTGAAAACGTATAGAAGGCTTTCATGATTAGTTCAGCAGACATTCTCGACAGTAATATCTTAATTGTTGACGATCAACACATTGATGTCACCTTGCTTGAGCGCATGTTAAGCGGTGCAGGTTATACCAACATTAGCTCAACAACAGACCCCTGTGCAGCGGCTGAACTGCATCGCAAAAACCATTACGACTTGATTTTGTTGGATATGCAAATGCCGACGATGGATGGTTTTCAGGTGATGGAGGCATTAAAAAAAATCGATCCAGACAGTTATTTACCTGTACTGGTGATTTCGGCACAACCGAATCATAAATTGCGCGCGTTAAAGATTGGTGCCAAAGATTTTATCAGTAAGCCTTACTCTTTAGCGGAGGTCTTGGCGCGTGTGCATAATATGTTAGAAGTTAGGCTATTGCACGAGGAAGCCAAAAATCAAAACTTACTGCTAGAACAAAAAGTACAAGAAGTTGAAGCCAGCCGTGACTTAATTCGCCGTCAAAGTGACGAAGTTAAACAGCTTTATCATCAATTAGTCACCGAGCAAAAACAGTCATTCGAATTGGCGGCACAAGCGGGGGTTATGGTCGGTGTCGAAAAAGAAGAGCGTATTGCCACCCATTGGTTTCGGAGTTTTCGGTTGCGTCATCCGTGGCTACAATTCAACTTACTGACCTCGTTAGTCGGTGGCGGTATGGTATTGCTTTTTCAGGAAACTATTAGCCGACTATTGATTCTGACAGTATTTGTTCCCATTCTGATCAGCCAAGCCAGTAATACAGGCAGTCAAGTATTAGCGATTACCCTGCGTGGACTCAACCTTGGCGAATTAAACGCCAGTAAACAAAAAGCATTAGTCCTAAAAGAAGCCTTTTTGGGGCTTTTGAATGGCACTCTTGTCGGTTTAGTGGCAGCCATTGCCATGTACGCCGCCGCAACCTTTCAGCACTTACCCATTGCGTTAATGCTCAGTGTCGTGGTTTTTTTTGCGATGGTCAGCAGTTGTTTAATCAGTGGCATGTGTGGCGCGATCGTACCGTTGGCACTGAAAAAGTTCGGGGCTGATCCTGCCACCGCATCCAGTATTGTCTTAACCACCGCGACCGATGCCGCAAGCATGGTCATGTTGCTAGGTTTGGCGGCGATTTTAGTGAGGTAACTCTCTCAGGGAGAGGGTTGGGGTGAGGGTTAAGGACAAACTACGGTTTTCTGTTTGGACTGGGGTTAATAATAAAAATGGCTTCGACTCCGCTCAGCCACCACAAAAACGTTCCCTGAGCGGAGTCGAAGGGATTATTTAAGCCAATGCCCAACAATCCCTAAATTGCGTGCCCTGTTTTCATTCCTATGTGCTGTACCGAACATAACAATTTTAAAAAAAAGAACAAACTTGGCGGTGGCTAACGATCTTTTTACTTGAAGTAATCATGTGTGAGAACTATGAAATTTATTCATAAAACGATGGTCTCATTGGTTGGTGCAATTGCATTAATCATCATTGGGCTATTAATTTTGTTCTCTTTTTTTGGTCAAATTGAACAACAAGCCGAAATACGCCATCAAAATCTTGACGTATTACACGATGCCAATGAGTTAATGTCCACGCTAAAAGATGCCGAGACTAGCCAGCGTGGTTATTTATTAACGGGTGATGAGTCTTTTTTACAGCTTTATTTGGATGTTCACAAAGGGATCAATAGTCGGCTGAAAATATTACGTCAACACAGCGTCAATCATGCCGCGAATAAACAATTGGATCTGCTTGCGCCCTTAATTAACGCCAAATTAGACCAAATGGCCTACGTGATTGATTTACGTCGTCATGATACAGTGGCAGCAGATACCAGTGTTCGTAATGGTGAAGGCAAACGCTTGATGGATGATATTCGCACGGAGATGAACAGTTTCATCCTCATCCAAGAAGCGGTACTTCGGCAAGATGACGCAATATTTACCGACGATATGCGCCGCCTTTTTACGATTATTCTCACCACCAGTTTATTTGCCTTAATATTTTCGTTTTTGTATCTCTATCTTTTTTATAAGCAAAATCAGCAACGACTGAACAATTTGATTCATCAGGAAACAAAACAATTATTAGAAATCCAAGAGCAAACCAATAAACAATTACTACGCACGAATATCACCTTGCAACTGAGCGAAGAGAAACTCGCCGTCACCCTTAATTCCATTGGTGATGCAGTGATTGCTACCGATGCTGAGTCGCGGGTCATGTTTCTCAATCCTGTCGCCGAACGACTGACAGGCTGGACACAAACAGAAGCTATGGGGCGTTTGGTGGATGAAATTTTTCATATTATTAGTAAATCCAATCGTCAACCCGTTGCTATTCCTGTGGTTGAAGCGTTGATACACGGCACAATACAGGGTTTAGCCAATCACACCATCTTGATTGCCCGTAATAATAGTGAGTGTGATATTGCGGATAGTTGCGCGCCGATTCGTGATCGTAATGGTGAGGTCATTGGTGCGGTGTTAGTCTTTCGTGATGTCACTAAAGAATACAATGCCCAGCAAGCATTACGCGACAGTACCGCGCGCGTGCAAACGATTTTGAATACCGTCGTTGATGGTATTATTACTTTTAGTGCCTGTGGTGGCCTCGTTGAAACCGTCAATCCTGCTGTTGAAACATTGTTTGGTTATGCCACCGAAGAAATCATCGGTAAAAATCTGAGTCTATTAATTCCAGAGTTAGACCAAGACCCGTGTAATATGTGTTTAAGCCATATTAACAATAATGACGAAGTGCAAGCGCAAGGTATGGGGCGAAATGTCATTGGTCAGCGTAAAGACGGTAGCACGTTTCCGCTAGAGTTGGCCGCCAGTGAAATGTGGTTGGGTGGTCAACGTTATTTTACGGGTGTTTTACGTGATGTCACCGTCCGTCAACAGATTGAGCAAGAACAGAAAGTGCTCAATCAACGCCTGCGAGACCAGCAGTTTTATACTCGCTCGCTTATTGAGTCGAATGTCGATGCATTGATGGCGACCGATCCCGCAGGTATCATTACCGATGTTAATAAGCAAATGGAAGTACTCACCGATTGCACGCGTGATGAACTGATTGGCGCGCCGTTCAAAAACTATTTTACCGACCCAGAGTTAGCCGAAAAAGCCATTAAACGGGCATTAGTCGAAAAGAAAGTCACTAACTACGAACTGACGGCACGGGCGCGAGACGGTAAAGAAACCCCTGTTTCTTACAATGCAACGACTTTTTATGATCGCGATAGAAGGTTGCAAGGGGTGTTCGTTGCCGCCCGTGATATTAGCGAGCGTCAACGTTTAGATCATATTCTGCTAGAAAAAAGCATTGAGTTACAAAATGCCAAACAGGTTGCCGAAAAAGCCAATCTGGCAAAATCTGATTTTTTATCGAGCATGAGCCACGAATTACGCACGCCACTTAACGCGATTTTAGGTTTTACTCAACTGATCGATGGCGGTTCACCGACACCCACACCGAGCCAAAAACGCAGTATCGACCAAATTCTAAAAGCAGGTTGGTATTTGTTAGAGTTAATTAACGAAATTCTTGATTTGGCATTGATTGAGTCGGGTAAGTTATCGCTGTCGATAGAACCTGTTTCTTTGGCAAAAGTCATGCACGAATGTTGGCTCATGGTCGAGCCACAAACCCAACGCCGCAGTATCAGTGTCATATTGCCCACCACCGATGTGTTATATTTTGTTCAAGCTGACCGTACACGGGTCAAACAAATTCTGATTAATTTACTGTCGAATGCCATTAAATATAACAAAGATAACGGCTCAGTCGTGGTCACTTGCCATGTTGTCACATCAGGTCGAATCCGTATTGGTGTTGAAGATACGGGCGAAGGTTTGTCATCGAGTCAAATCACGCAATTGTTTCAGCCCTTTAATCGTCTTGGCCAAGAAGCCAATGCAGAAGAAGGAACAGGCATTGGCCTTGTCGTCTGTAAACGCTTAGTCGAATTGATGGGCGGTAGCGTGGGTGTCGAAAGTACCGTTGGCGTGGGTAGCATGTTTTGGTTTGAATTAAACCTTACCACCAAACCACAAATGGTACTCAACGACGCTGAAGAAATTGCACTGGTTGAAAATGTCCGTGAGCAAAGTGACGAGCCACTATATAGCTTGCTCTATATTGAAGATAATCCTGCCAATTTAATGTTGGTTGAAGATATTATTGCACGGCGACCTGATATTCGCTTACTCAGTGCCAGAGATGGTAAAAGTGGCATTAAAATGGCTCATGCGGCTCAACCCGATGTCATTTTGATGGACATTAATTTACCCGGTATCAGCGGCCTAAAAGCATTAAGAATTTTAGCCGAAAGCTCAGCAACGACCCATATCCCCATTATTGCGTTAAGTGCCAATGCCATGCCCCGTGATATTGAAAAAGGTATGGAAGCAGGATTTTTTCGCTATCTCACCAAACCCATTAAAGTGAATGAATTCATGGCGACCTTAGATATTGCACTCACGTTTGCAACATCTAAAATCACCGTACCAACCAAGAGGAATAAACATGATGGTCGTTAACAACGCCGATATTCTTAACGCCAGCATTCTCATTGTTGACGATCAAGAGTCAAATGTCAGCCTGCTTGAGCAGTTATTGAGTGATGCGGGATATATCCATGTCACCTCAACAATGAACCCGCAAGAAGTCTGTGCTTTGCATGAAAAAAATCACTATGACTTGATTTTACTCGACTTACAAATGCCCATTATGGACGGCTTTGAAGTGATGGAAGGGCTGAAAATTAATGCAGAGGACAGTTATCTTCCTGTCATTGTGTTAACCGCACAACCTGCACATAAATTGCGGGCATTACAAACAGGGGCGAAAGATTTTATTAGTAAACCCTTTGATTTACTTGAAGTCAAAACCCGTATTTTTAATATGTTAGAAGTGCGCTTATTGTATAAAAAACTCGAAAACTACAACAAAATACTAGAGCAAACCGTACTAGAACGCACCGCAGAACTGCGAGAAAGCGAAGCGCGTTTTCGTCGCTTAACAGAGTTGGCCGCCGATTGGTATTGGGAGCAGGACGAACAAGGACATTTCACCAAAGGTTCGGTGCAAGCTCAACAAATGTTGGGTATTCAAAGTGATAACGCATTACCCGAAGGCAGTCACGAGCAAATGGGGTGGAACGAAGCAGAGCGTGAGGTGTTAAAAGCAACAATCGCCGCTCGCCAACCGTTTCTTGATTTTATTGTCAGTCGGGTTAACGCCGACAACTCGCAGCAAAAATTTCGTATCAGTGGCGAACCGATGTTTAATCAAAGCTCACGTTTTATTGGTTATCGCGGTATTGGTGTCGAATGTAGCGATAACAACGATTGAACAATTAAAAGGAGTTTTATGATGTTATCACCTCATAGCCCAACACAAAATCACCTGCTTGCTGCGCTTCCTAAGTCAGAGCTTGAGCATCTAGCCGCTCGCTTAGAACTGGTGCATTTACCACTGGGCGATATGCTGTACGAACCGAATATGCAGTTAAAACATGCCTATTTCCCAACAACATCTATCGTTTCGCTACACTATGTCACCGAGTCTGGTGCATCCGCCGAAGCCGCAGGTGTGGGCAATGAAGGTATTGTCGGCGTGTCATTGTTTATGGGGGGCAATACCACACCCAGTTCCGCAGTTGTTCAAACCGCAGGGTATGCCTACCGATTGGAGCGCAGTGTGCTACAAGCCGAGTTCAATCGCGGTGGTTTTATGCAGCGGTTATTACTGCGTTATACCCAAGCATTGATGACTCAAATTATGCAGACCGCGGTCTGTAATCGTCATCACTCGATAGAACAACAACTGTGTCGTTGGTTGTTATTAACCTTGGATCGTATTCCTGCACAAGAGTTAGTCATGACGCAAGAACTCATCGCCAGTATGTTGGGCGTGCGTCGGGAAGGGATTACGGAAGCGGCAGGAAAATTACAGCAAGCAGGTTTTATTCGTTATCGGCGCGGTCATATTGCGGTGCTAGATCGGACGGGCTTAGAAACACGGACTTGCGAGTGTTATGCCGTCGTCAAAAAAGAATTACATCGTTTGTTGTCGGATGTGCGCTAACCCAATCAACCACCCCATTGTCTGATGCTTCCTGAATCCACATGGACAAAATCAGATGCAGGATAATAACCGACACCGCCCATTTTCATCGCCAAAGCCTGTTGACGCACAAGGGCTAACGGCACTTTAGGAATACGAATATCAATGGCGCGGCCTTCTAAGTGCATACTGTGTTTAGCAACACCGTTGGAGCGAGATTGAAGCATACTGTTAGTTTCGGGCGAACGGTAAGCCGAAATAATGTGAAATTCACAAGGCACATTTAAGCGTGTTTGTAACAGCGTTAATTGGTCGAGCAGGGTGGTATCAATCGCTGATGTTTTATTATTGCGAAAGTCGCGCAGTAAATGATTAATATTCGCCAACGAGTCAGGCAAATACTGGCCTTCTGCCCAATAAGTCACCCGTTGCTTTTCACCTGTATGCAAATGATAAAACAATAAACTGCGTTCAGGCAATAACAATAAGGGTGAAGCAGAAGCCGTCGCCCAACGCGGTAACAACAATGTCCCTACCGTTAAAGCAGACAGTGTGTGCAGACATTGACGACGGTTCATATATTAACCTTGTTATAGTGGCTTTATCGGGGCGGTGACAGCACGCAGCGATACATCAACAGGCACACCACTGGCAGCCTTCAATGCGCTTTCCGCAAGCGTCCAGTCTATTTTTGCCGTGACCTGTTGGGCATCCGTCAATTGTCGTAATGCGAGTTTGCCATTGACATGACGGGAATAGATATCAGGATGTACTTCTATCATTATGGTGCCATTTGCTTGAATTTCAAGCAATATTGGCCAGTAATTATTTGAACCTGTTATGCCTGTCTCAACTTGAGTAAATAGTTCAGCAATCGCATCGGGATGCAGACGAATACAACCATGTGTTTGAAAACGATAAATACTGGCAGGTGCTAACGTGCCATGAATACCATAACCGCTTAAACTCAATCCTAGCCAAAAGCGTCCGAGTGGATTGTCTGGGCCGGGTGCAACATGCGTTTTCACCACTTTGCCTTCACGCGCCATTTCTTGTTGAATAGATTTAGGCACTATCCATGTTTTATTTTCTTTTTTATTGGCGATTGTCCATGCGCCTATGGGAGTTTGCCACGATGGACGACCTAAGCCCAATGCGTAAATGCCTGCGTTAACGCCTGCTTTCTGCAAAAACAACAATCGCTGTGGGAGGTTAATGGTAATGCCGTCGGGCAAGTCACTTGGGATTAAGTGCACATATTTTATTTTTAGTGTTTGACCAATCCTCAGAGACTTGTTTGGTTTGATGGCATTGAAGGTGGCAATTTGATTGGGTGTTGTCGCATAACGTCCGCCAATGCTTAACAGTGTGTCGCCTTTTTTGACGATGACCGTCTCTTCACCTTGCCAACGCCCCTGCGCTAAATGGGCAAACGACTCTGTTATTGGTATTACGGTTGCTGCGGCGTTGACGGCGCTACTACTCAGCATGATGGCTAATGATGTTAGTACGAGAGAAAATCGCATAAAAATAACTCATCAATGTAAGGTTAAGTTAACTCTATGTCACAAGAGGTGGCATATGTACCCATTATGATAATAACAGTCATGGCTTAATATCTTCTGTACGTTAGCGAGCTAAATATCATTATTTTCATCCGTTACCTAAGCGCGATAGCGTACGGACATCACCTACATTCACCCTTATTCTGCGTAAGGTCTTAATCCATCCTAACTCTTTTTAATGTGGTGAAACAACATGATTAACAAATCCAATAAACTCGTGCTTGCATCAAGTATTGCTGTCTTAGCGTTTGGTGTAATGAACAGTAGTGGTGTCTTTGCCGCTTCAACAGCTCAAGATGTCGTGGAAGCGCGTCAAGAAAGCCAAATTTGGACAACATTTGCCTTGAGTCCTCATTTACGCGCCAATAACCTCAATGTGACTGTGCATAACGGCAAAGCAACACTGACAGGCAAAGTGGAAGAAGAGATTAACAAAGACTTGGCCAAACAAATCGCGCTTGGTGTTAGCGGCGTGAAAGAAGTCGACAATCAAATTATTGTTGAAGCTAACTATGTTCACCCTGAACGCTCTGTAGACCGCACATACGGCGAAGTCATTGACGATGCCACCATTACTTCAGGTGTAAAATCAAAGCTGATGTGGAGCAAACATGCCGATGGTTTAGCGACTAATGTCGATACTAAGTTTGGCAAAGTTACCTTACAAGGTACGGCTAAGACGGCTGAAGCGAAAGAGTTAGCGGGACGATTAGCGGCCAATACTCGCGGCGTGCTTTCGGTTGATAATCAATTAGTTGTTGATACCAGCAAAACAACAGCTACTGATAAAGCAAAAAGCTCGGCCAAAGAAGTGGGTAAAGATATTTCGGATAGTTGGATTACCACAAAAGTTAAATCCACTTTTTTATATTCAACCCATGTTGATGGTTCTGGCATTAAAGTCAGCACCAATAAAGGGGTCGTGACACTGACAGGTAAAGTCGGCAGCTCGGTAGAGCGTTTACAAGCGATTGATTTAGCAAAAGGCTTGCGTGGCGTAAAATCCGTCGATGCTAAGGGCTTGACTTTGTAGTATTGCGAATTGGATGATGTCCTGAGACGATAATACTGTAAAGCTTTAGGTTATGCTGATATTAGCCCTTCGACTCCGCTCAGGGAACGCTCTCGCGCTGGCTGAGCGGAGTCGAAGCCTATCGTTTATTAGAGTCGTATTTACCGTTAAAGGTCGTTGTTATGAAGCATTTAAGACAATTGATATTAGCAGTCGTGATGGTGAATGGAGCGATGGACGCTATGGCAATTGAAGAAACATCTTACAACGTCGTAAAAAAAGACCGTCAATTTGAAATTCGAAATTACGCGCCTCATGTGCTTGCGGAAACGATTGCCGAAGGCGATATGGGGCAAGCGGGAAATAGTTCCTTTGGTATCTTGTTTCGCTACATTTCTGGTAGTAATCAGTCACAAACCAAAGTGGCGATGACCGCACCTGTCTCCCAACAACCTGTGGGTGAAAAAATCAGCATGACCGTGCCTGTGAGTCAGCAGCGTATGGAAGATAAATGGGTCGTGAGTTTTGCTATGCCTACCGCCTACACGCTAGAAAATGCGCCCAAACCCAGTGATGCGCGTGTTATTTTGCGTCAAGTTCCTGCCCGTCAGATAGCGTCAGTTACTTACTCAGGTTTTTGGACAGAAAAAAATTATTTACAGCACAAGCAAGAGCTTGAGATATGGATCCGCAAAAATGGCTTTAGTGTTTCGGGTGAGCCTGTGTTGGCGCGTTATAATGCACCTTTTACCCCGTGGTTTTTGCGTCGTAATGAAGTGTTAATTCCTATCAGTACCACACATTGATGGGGCGATAGGGGCAAATAATCATTTGCCCTTATTGTTTGAACCCATAGGGCGAATGATGATTCGCCCCTACAATGATGGTGGATTCAAGGCAGCCGTCATTTCTAACTTAAACTTCCAAGCAATCAACACGACGGTGGGGTATTGATTCGGCTGCAAACTCAAACGATCATCACCCCAAACCGCTAAATTATCGAGCAATTGTGGCATTAACCGCCGTTCCACTTCATAAGATTGGCTGTTTTGTAGTTGTGGATGCTGATAAATACTCATCGCCACCAAGGTAAAATCTTGTGACCATTGCCACGCGCTGAGTTCGCGTAAAGCTGTCGCCAAAATCGTTAATTGTTCGGTGGAGTTTTTGGCTTTTTTCAGTGCATTTAATAGCCATTGTTCACGGATAATCGGGCTAAGTGCGTTCTGCAAGTCAACACGACGTAGGGCGATTTTATTGCTTTCCACCGTCAACAATGCCTGTAACCACGTTTGCTGTTGCTGACGAATAGCGGCAAGGGTTAAACCTGCAATTAAGGCTTCTTCCCATTCGGTTTTAAGTATTTGTGTGACGAAGCTCTGTGCGTCTAAGCCGTAATGTTGAGTCAACCAGTCTAAAGACACGTAAGAGATAATATCGCGTAACCATTGCGCTTTTGCGCCTAGACCTTGCACGGTGGCGGCCTTCGGATTAAAGCCATCACGCTCTAATGCGGGGCTAATGGTTTCTAAGGGAATAATATCTAACGATTTACGGATAATCCCTGTTTTTAATAACAGTATTTGGCTCAGTTGTTGTTGCATTCGTTGTACTAATAATGACTCAGGCAAACGGGCTAATAAATCAATCGCCACGTCTTTAACCACTTTGCTTCGATCATCCAAACAGCTTTCTAAAAAATCATGGTCAGCCATCGACAAGTGAATACTGAGTTTTTCTAGCAACAGTTTGCGAACGTTGGCATTTTCATTCGGCCAAAGGGTGATGACAAAGGCTAATGCGCGTTCAGGGTTTTCCAGCCGCAACCGTTCAAATAACACTTCTCGACATGCTAACGAAGCCGTTTGCCAATATTTTTCTAGCTCAGGACTGTTTAAGTCAAATTGTGCCGCCACTGACCATGACCAATCAGGGTTTTGTTGCCCTAACCATGCGCCACGTTTACCTGCTATTTGACCAATCGCTAAACGCCATTTTTTGTTATGTTCACCGAGGCGTAAAAACTGCGGTAATAATGTACGCGGTAAAAGCGCGTGTTGAGCCGCGACGGCATTTAACCAATCGCCAAGATAGGCTTGGCCTTCCTGATGAAGCACAAATTGCGCGTGTTGCTGTGCGGCTGGCGAAATATAAGCTTGAGTTTCACCTTCGGCAGGTGCAGTAGCGGCCAAGCTCGTGGATTGCTGTCCTGCACGTTGATAAATCGCCATTAATGCTAATTGTGATAACAACAAGGGATGATCTTGAGCGAGTTGACTGCTAACCACTTGTAGTTCGGCGGTTGGCCATTGACTCATCGCAGGGGCTTTTTGACTGCCCAATAAGGCGGCAACTTCACATTCACGCCAATAGTTTTTTGTCAGACTACTCATAACGCTAATACCTCTTGTCCCTGCCACGCACTTAATACGGTGAGCTGTTGACCATCCCACTCGCCAAAAACAGTGACAGGATGGCCACCCGATAACGCCAATAATGGCCAAATATCACCTTGAATCGCAATCGGAATCGCTTGGTTTTGAGGGTCACGTAACCACCATTGCCCGTGTTCGTGTTGAGGGACAACGTCATTCAATAGCCACGGTAATGATGCAATAAAAGGATTTTGTGCTAAAGCGTCAGCTTGTTGCTGTAGGGCTTCGGCAATCGTGGCAAAGCCAACAATGGGCAGTTGTTCAACACGCTTAAATGCCGATTGTTCTTTAATGATGATGCGTTGAGGCCATGCACTGGGATACCAACCCACCATCGCATTACCCATGACACCCAAGGAGTAAGCAGGTGGAAGGTTTTGAAAACCAGCCGCAAACACTAAACTGAGCGCAGGCTGATTGCTAGTCATCCCCCATAACCATTGCCGCCGATAACGAACATTGTTATCGGCTTCTAGGTCTTTATGACCTAAGACTAACCATTCTTCGGCGGGACTGGCTAAGACTTGCTCTTGTGGTGTGTTCCAACCAATGAGCGTACGAATATCGGCTTGTAAAGGGATGGGTAGGGTGGCGAGTTTGCTATAAGCGGATAGCAGCAATTGAATCCGTCCCACTTGCGAGGCCGCGAGGTGTTGCCAATCCCGATGTGCCAATGCGCTTTCTAAGCTATCAACCATTGTCGATAAACCTGTCGCTTGGGCATCGACCAGACGTTGTTGCATCCGTTGAAAGTGATTATGGCCTAAACCTTTAGCATGAGCTAAACCGCTACGGATTAAATCATTGAGCCATAATTGCAGTTCAGCTAGTCCTGCATCTACTTTTTTCTCTCTTGCTACTATCCGTTTGGCTTGTGCCACTTCATCAACGACTTTGGCAGGTTGCGCCGCCTTTTCCGCTTTTTTTGCGGCGGCATCGCCATGCTTAGTCAGATGCTTATCAACCCAAGCAGGTATTTCTTGCGTTAAGACAAAGGCATTACTGCTATGGGCGTAACAGACCAATAAGGCAATACCGTGTTTACAGGGTTTTTTAAAGCTCGGGCAGCCACAGGCAAAATTAAACGGCTCGGACAAAATAATGGAGACTTCATACAAGCTACTCCCTCTAATTTCACCCCAAATCAGGGCTTTACCTTCGGTAGTCGTTTGATGGCGTAAGCTTTGCCACTGACTAACAGTGGCAAGTTTTTTCGCCGCTTTCACAGAACTGTCGTCGGGCGCGTATTGTAAGGCTTGGTCAGAGCTAATCTGTGGCATATCCACCGCGTATGTTCCTTATTACTGACTGTTGGACTTGATTTATAGGGCAAACGATAGCATAAAACAAAGAGTGATTATGCCTGCCAATTTGATCAGAACGACACTTCATGTCGCAATGCGTATTTTATGGAGAAATGCTATGAGCAACACAAAATTAACCCGCTCCCGTCAACACAATATCATTGCAGGGGTGATGGGGGGGATTGCCGATTATTTGGGCTGGAGTCCCTTTGCTGTTCGTTTAATATTCGTCATTGTCTCGTGCGCGAGTGTCGCTGTGCCGGGAATTTTAGTGTATTTGATTTTGTGGTTTTTAATGCCAATGGCTGATGAGTAACCTATTTCATGAAAACTTTTAGTGCGTTATGTTTGTTATCTGTGTCGATGCTCAGTTATGCCGATGCAAGCTTTAACGAAGTGCGTGATGTTATTTTTACGCCACCCTCACATGCGTTAAACGCCGTCGAAGAGCAAGAAATGGCGGTTTATCAAAATAGCCAATTACCGCATTACGAAGTAAAGGCTGCTAATTTCTTTAAGGATGGCCTGAATTTACTCAAACAAGATGCCGAACGTACCTTGTCGGAAAAAAACGACTATTACCCGCGCTTAGAGAAGCATTTGCACAGTAATGGTATTTGCCTAACAGGTAATTGGCAAATCACCGCCGATACGCCCTACAGCGGTTATTTCAAAAAAGGTAGCCAAGCGTTGTTTATTGGTCGGGCTTCGACAGCACTCACCGAAACCGAACAAGGCGAGCCTAGAGCCTTTGCATTTGCAGGCAAATTATTCCCGACGTTAAAACCAACACAAAAAGTGCCCACCGCTAATTTTTTTACGGTTGATGTCTTGGCAGGCACAGATCGTGACCATTATTTAGATGTAAAAATGACCAATGAACCGAAAACGGGTTTTCGCTTTGGCATTATTCCGTTAGCGTTTCAAGTGGGGCGTGTGTTTCGTAATGCCGACGATAACCCCGGTTATCGACCCGTCGATAACATTGCCGCATTAGGTTTAAAAACAGGGGAGACAGTCAAAGCACCACGTTTCCTGATGGTACAAGCGTTGCCAAAAACACCTCGCAACGACAGTAAAGATTTTAGAGATGAATTGAATATCGAAAAGCATCATTTACCGATGTTAGCGATGCAAATTTTTGTGTCAGATACTTCAGGAAACCAAGATAGCAAAGACTGGAAGGCGATTGGTCAAATCTCACTGACCGAAAGCAAAGTATCTTACGGATGTGACCGTCAACTGCATTTTGCTCATCCAAAAATTAAGAAATAAACTCAAAAGAGGCTTGGCTTGGCTTCGACTCCGCTCAGCCACCACGACTCCGCTCAGCCAGCGCGACTCTGCTCGGTCAACGCCTAAACGCTTCCTGAGCGGAGTCGAAGGGAAACGTTACAACCCCAACACTACCACTGCTGATTAACGCCCAATGATAAGCCCATTCGATGGGCTTTGTTGGTGTTCAAGTCATCCGTTAGCCAGCGTAAATGCCAGTTAGGATGACGAAACTCCATACCAATGGCGTGGGTTTGAGGTTCTATTAGCAGCAGACTTTGCCACGTTGAGTGTTGATAACCCCAAGCACCTTGTACCAGTGTCATTTGTTTGTCTGAGGTAGTCTTTAGCTCAGCAAGCCAGTTTTTGGGTGAGTTATAAACAAGTTGAATGGTGCTATGTGGCGATAAGTGTTGGGTGTATTTGTCTGCAATGGCTAACTGTCCTTCAATATTATGTTGAAACGTCGAGCATTGACAGCTCACGTTATATTGAGTCGTTGGAATGTCTTGCCAGTATAATCGCCCATACAAATCGTTGATTTGCGCATTTAACATGAACTGTGGTGATATTTGCCATTTAATCAGCGTATTAATACTAAAGCCCAATGCGCTTGGATTACGCGGATGCCAATCAAGTTGATCTTCATGCAGATGAGGTTGGTCATAGTAATAATTTACATCAAGATTAGCTTGTTGAATATCAGCCACATCAAAACCTGCTTGTTTAAACAGACTTTGGCCACTCAGTTGCCCATCCGTAATTTTATAACCTTTTAAAAGACTTAAGCCCAAACCTAATTCAATATTAGGCTGAAAATGAAACTTTTGTAGCCATTGTATGCCATAACTTTCACTGTATCTGGCCTCAATAGTGAGAGGGTATGACGAGTGAATAGCAGGTTTATTATCGTTAGCATAGCTATGGTATAGCTGCGCCGTTCGCTCATTAAAATCTAATAAATAATCATAACGCCACAAAAGACTGATTTTTCGCTGTTCATTTTCACGGCTTAGTTCGGCTAGGCCATGTAAAAAAGCATTATCACCTGATTTTAAATCATCATGCCAATCACTGGTAAAGGCATGAATAGAAACGGGGGCTGAATAGGCATCAATGGTTAAATTGAGTTGGTATGTTTCGGCGGCATAGCTGGATATTTGATAGATTAAGGCCAGTAAACTGATAAAAAAACGCATGCAATTGAAATACTCAAAATAAAAGGACGATCAGTTGACCGTCCTTTAGGTTTAGACAAAAATGAAAGTTATAGTGCTTTTATACTGTTGTCAGTAAATTTAACGACAGGTAAGCCGTTGACTTTATAAACCCATCCTTGAACAACACTCCCCACTTTCAGTTCAATTTTCTCCTCTTTTTCAAGCACATTAGCTTCTACGCTCACACCATTTTGATTGCTCAATGTAATGACGGGTTTGCCACCTGCAACAGGTGATGCAATAGTGAGTTTGTCAGCACCGACACGTAAAACGGCATTAACTTCACCATTTTGCTGGCCTGCATACTTGGCGGTAATTTGTGCATCAATATCAGCCGCTGCGTTGCCCACTAATTTGATTTTGGTATTTACCGTGACAGTGGCTTTGCCTAAGTGTGTTGCATCTTCAGAAAGCATATCGTCACTATAATTTAAAACACCATTGACAGGTTGAGTTGTGTTTAACGTGTAGTTGAAACCCGTGGAATATTGAGGAGCGTAATCGCCTTCTCCTTCAACATAGGTACGTAAGCCCCAATAGTAGTAGTTACCACCGTTAACAAAGTTTTTGTAGGCTTCGGCAACATTTGTTTGAGTGGTGCAGTTGTAGCCTAAGTACACACTGTCATTATTAGCACTCAACCGTTTTAAGTTATTGCCACAACTCACCATGGAAATATTTAATTGCGTGGCTCTACTCCAACCAATAGTACCTAGTGAGGTTTTTAAGGCAATAGTATTGTTGCCACTATTATAGCTATAACTATAAAGCGCATTGCGAACACTGCCTTCTTCGGGCGAAATTTTAGGGTTAGAGCCAGTTAAATCCATGCTTGCTGTTGCTTCAACACTATCACCCGCACCACCCGTAAAGCTACCTGATAATGTAGCCATTTCAGGCATTGGCCACATACGTTTTCCGCCAGTTGTCACGTCTAAATTAGCTTGTATTGCCGTGAGACTTAAACTGCCAACAAACTGATTAAATTCACTACTACCTGCATTAAGAGCTTTTAAGGTGACTCGGTCTAGTTTGGCTTCTAAACGACTCGGAATATGTGTTGCCGCAAGTTCGGTGTCGGCATCAGCCGCATTAATATGGCTTTGTAAAGTGGCTGCATTGTCAAAATGAATCAGCACTTGGCTTTTGCTATCTGCCGCCAAGCTAAACTCTAATTTTGCTGTTTTAATTTTGCTGTTGGCATCAATGGCCACGACAAAATCTTTTCCTGATGCGGTTTTGGCTGGGTAAGTGATTTTGAAGTTAGAGATAGTAAAGCCGACGGGTGTGCCTACGTTTTGCATTACCCATTGACGAGTAGCATTGTTGTACCCCCATCCTTTACGCTGCAACTTCAATTCACCGTTTAACATTGCACTGTTAGTCGCTGAGTCAATAGTGAGTTTTAAGTCATCAGTACTTGCAACCAATCGATAAGGCTCATTAAAGTTGGCTTCTAGAAGTTTATTAATATCGGTTTTGCCTAAAGTGCGTGATACTTGGCTTTCATCAACACTTGCAGCCAAAATAGCAATTGTCGCACCAATGGCATCAGTCATTAACGCATCGCCATCTGTTAAGGCTTTAATAGCAGTGACTTTGGTCGCTAACGTATCAACAAAACTTTGGTCGTCATACTGCTGTAGTGTGGCTAATAATTGACTGGTGCTATTAACAAAGGCTTTCGCTTTGGCTAAATCATTGAGATCAACGCCTGCCGATGGGGTGGCTTTGGTAACGTCTTGAGTTTGCTTTGCTATTGCTAGTTGGTTTGCTAACAATGTTTTAATGCCCGAACTGACTTTATTTTTGAGTTGTGGAGAGGCTAATACAATGTCAGCAGCTGCTAAGACATCGGCTAAGTCGAGCTTGGTATTGGTTGTTCCTGCTTCGCTACTTTGTAACTGGCCATTTTTAGCATTAATTTCAACCGATAACGCGTTAAGTTTAGCTGAAATATCACTCACTTTGCCTGCCAACTGAGCAATAGCGGCATTCATGACGGCATATTGTTGCTCTGTGGTGGTTGCGTTGCTTAAATCACCCGCGGCATTAACAGGCGTTGTTTCGTTAAGCGCAGGTAAGTTAAACAAATCGGCAATTTGTGTTAATGCAGCTTCAATGTTGGCTTTGTTATAACCCTTTTGCTCTGCATATTTAGCAGCTAGATGGGTGAATGGTGTAATCGCTGTTTTATTGGTCGCTTTTAATTCAGACAGTACAGTTTGTAATGTTAAACCTGCGGCAGATACAGGTTTACCAAAGTCAGTTGTACTCTCGCAACCCGCAGGAATATCACAGAGCATTTTTGTATTCGCATCGCTGGTCATTTCCAGTAATACTGCTCCAGCATAGCCAGAAACTTTTAAGCTGTATGCGCCATCTGTATTGGTGGTTGCAGAAATGAGTTTGTCGCCCTTTTTACCATCGGCTGTAATTTTATAGGCGGTAACAAGTGCATTTTGTAAAATACCTTTACTGGCCGTACCCGTAATTGTGCTTTCTGTGATGGCTGGAGCAATATTTGATGTGCCACTGTCGCTACTACCGCCGCCACAGGCAGCCAATAAGCTTGTTAAGATAGCTATAGGTAAAGCTTTGCGAGAAAAAGGCAGAGTCATCATGGTGATATCCGTATTTAAATGTAGCAGATTAATGATTAGGCTTGTTTTACGAATGCAAAAAATACACTTGTACTCAAACTGTTGTGTTAGTTTGTAAGTTATACCCTTATTTTTTATAGTTGTATAGTTCTTGAATCCCAAAATTTAAGTGACAATTTATGTCTGAAATAAACCCTGATTTTTATCCTTGGCAAGCCTACTATTCTCCCCATGTCCGTAACTTGGCATGGGTTTTATCATCCCCCGCATTGTTAACTTATCTACCTAATTTCCATCAGCCATTAATCGTGTTAGATGATGTTTTTTGGCAGCAACACTATCAAGCCTATGTCCCAAAGCTGCGAGCCTTAGACCTCGATCCTCAGCCCTTAACCGATTTTTTGACGCAACATAAAAATCACCGTTTAGGTTATTACTTTGAATATTTATTACTGTTTTGGCTTCAAGATAAAGACTTTCATTCTTTTGAATTAATTAAACATCGCGCGACGTTATTTGAAGGAAAAACCACTATTGGTGAGTTGGACTTTCTGATTAAAAATCAAACCACAGGCAAAATTGAACACTGGGAAGTGGCGATTAAGTTTTATCTTGGTCATCCGCCATTAAACGATGCTTTATGTTGGTTAGGTGCAAATGATAACGACTCTTTTGGCCGAAAACTGGAGCATTTGGCGCAAAAACAGTTCCGTTATGCGTGTTATCAAGATTATGAAATAGAGCATCGTTGTTTAGTGGTCAAAGGCCGCTTATTTTACCCGATCAGTCATAAAACATTGCTGAAAGCGGCTAATGGTGCAACTTTAGACTGTCTATCAGCCCAGCATTTACAAAGTAATTGGTGGCGATGGGATGAGTTTGTGCAGAGTCAAGAGGCGGCACAATTAACATGGCGGCATGTTGAGCGTGATGAATGGTTAGCAGACCAACAAATTAACAAGTGTTTGCCTTTAATGACCGTTGCCGAATTACCCGCCTTGCCAACGACTCGTGCCGAGTTGTTTATTGGTTTTAATGAGGATGGGCAAGAGCAAGCGCGGTGTTTTGTGCGACCTTGACATTCTTCATTCATTTTATGTCTGTCTATCATCCATATTTTGCTTGTCTGTTTTTGCTGTTGATTTTTAGTATTAATTAACTTATTGATTTTAATATTATATTTTTTACGGTTCTGTTTGGCACAACCCTTGCTATTTAGTACTCACCTAACTAAAAACCGCAAGGATTCAGCCATGATGTTATTGACCAAAAAACTTTCCGCCATTGCCGCTATTGCTTATGTGCTGACGACAACAGGTTGCAGTACTACGCCCGATAGCAAAAGCATCGTCAAAGAACAATTACACATCGAAAAACAACGTCGTGAAGTAGCGCAACAACAAGCCGAAAAAACCATTGATGCCATGCCCTCTTGGGCAGCCAATGTACCTCGCCCCGACGGGACAGGGGTCTATGCACTGGGCATAGCCGAAAGTGACAAAGTACAAATCGCACTGAAAAAAGCTCAACTCCAAGCCGAATATGGCCTTGCTAAACTCTACAACCAAGAATTATCAGGCAGCGAACAGGCAATGCAGCAAGATGCAGGTGCGAGCTCCGCCAGTAATTATCAAAGTTTGATTCAATCGTTGGTGAACTATGTTTCAGTGGTAGGTTTTGAAGTAGTAAAGCAGGATGTTAAAGCCGTGAATGGCGAGTTTCAGGCCTATATCTTACTCAAACTACCCTATGCTGAATTTAACAAAGCCCTGCAAAGTAAAAGAAACCAAGCGCAAACGGTTGAAATGAAACAAGCATTTACCGAACTAGAGCAACGCTTGCAACAGCGTCAATATCAAAAACAAGTGCAAGCGGCTATTTCTATTCAATAATCATTAGGCCAACACCCAATGAATACCACGTTAAGATGGGGACTTTGCGCTTGGCTTTGCTTGCTGACACCACAAAGTTGGGCGTGGTCGAAGGATTATCAGACTCAGTATTTATTGGGTGATAACGACAGTCGACTCAGTGCCAAGCAACACGCCTTGGCGCAAATTCAATTACAGGCAGCACAAGAGGCAGGAACGTATATTCAAGGTAGCACTCGTCTGATTAATGACCAATTGGAGGAGCGTATTCATCAAGAAAGTGCGGCGGTTGTGACGGTTGAAGTGTTATCTGAGCGTTTTGAATTAGCGGCTAATGGTCAGCAAAAATTATACTTAGCAGCAAAGGCGAATGTTGATGAGTCCGTTCTCAAAGAGCGGGTTCGCTCCTTGCAAATAGACGCTATTAAAGCAGAGGATATGCAAAAAATAGTACAAGATAACGGCAAAATGCGTCAACAATTAGAAGCGATTGTGCAGCAACGGCAAAGCCAACAGCCATTGTTATCGGTGATTGAGGCGCAGCAACAAAAGTTAGCGGCAGATAATCAAAAGTTGCGCGAGCAGTTACAAGCTTTAGCCCAACAACGCATTGTTTCAACTGCAAATACACAAGTCGCTACAGTTGTAAATTTACCTACTCCTGCGGCTGATAATATCGACTCTTGGCTGAGTCGTTTGTTTCAACAATGGCAACAAACACCGATTCAAAGCAAAGTAATCGCCAAACAACCCAGTGGTGATGGTCAGTTTTATGATGTAGCGGTGCAAGTTGATTGGCAGATAAGTTTAGCGGCAGGAAGTCCATTAGTGGAGTTGTGTCAGCGTTGGACGTGTGAGTTGGGTTATGCTCATAAATCTACGTTTAACGATGTAGGCTTAACACCATTACACCAAAATCTGTTTCGGCCATTGAGTCGTTTGGCACACATCTATGATAAATATATCAATCAGTGGCAGTTATTGACGGTGCAGGCTTATCCACCTAGTCATTTAAGTGCGAGTGAGCAGCAAAATATCGTTCAATTTTTTGCTCATCATCGTTTGTTGGTGAATGCGATGGTAGGTCATCAGTCTATTGATTTACCGTTAGTACAATACGATGCCGAGCAGGGTGCGTTGATTATTCGTCTGAAAGGAGATATGAATAGTTTCAATACCTCGACTTATGATAGTACAACACGCACAGGGAGTTTTATCTGTGCGATGGCCTATAGCAAACGGTCTTGTGTGGGGGCTGAGTTATCACAATTAGTGTTGCGTAAAATACGGGTAGATGCACTACAACAGCCGTTGGCATTGAAAGGGAACGTGGTAGCATTTTAATCAATGTGGGGCTTTTTACCCACCATAATCACGTTATAACTGGTGTTATCCCACTCCTTGAGCATTGAGTAGTCTCGTTCCAAAATAGTCACGCTAAAACCTGCTGCGTTCATTAAGGCTTGCATCTGTGTGATGGTGATGGCGGTCATCGGGTGATAATCTTGCCAACTTTGCACACTCAAAGCATCTTCACGTTGAATAGCAACTTGCAACTCCATACTTTCGCCATTGCCGTTATAACGCCAACCTGAACGAAAGGTGAGTTTTGCCTTGTCTTGCTCCAGTTGGGTAACCACATCACGCGCGGCAATGCCGCTTTTATCCACCATATCAAAAATCAAAACACCGCCCGACTTCAATGCCGAAAATGCACGTTTTAGCGTTTCGCTTAATGCAGAAATGGGATGACTGTAATGTATGGAATACAGAAAACAACTGATAAGGTCAAAACGCGCGTCAACGTCAAACGATGCCAAATCGCACAACATCAAGCCCGCAGAAGGGCAGCGCAGAGCCGTGGCATTGAGCATGTGTTGGCTGTTATCTAGCCCTGTTACCGTAAAGCCTTTTTTGTGCATCAGGCTGAGGTGTTGACCTGTTCCACAGGCGAGATCGAGGTAGTCGTTGCCGTTGGATTCGGCAAAACAGTCAAAAGCACGTTTGGTAAAGTTGCATTGCTCGGCATAGTTTACGTCGTGGCAAAAGCCGTCGTAGTATTGCGAAAGGTCAGCGTAAAGATTGCCTGTTGTTGCAGCGGGGGCGTTTTGCATGGTTTAACCGATGGATGTGTATTAATAAGTGACTAGGCGATAGCAAGTTTCTAGTAAAAATACTGCAATTGGAAGTTAAAGAAGATAGTGTTACTCAGTGATCGAAGGTTCTGAGCGCTGCTTGGGTATTGTTTAGATAAAAAATAGGAAGCTAGGAAGTGAATATCAGGTTAAGAAAAATTCTACATACAGCATTGGCGGTGTCACTTTGGTGGTTTAGTCTATCCATCTATGCAGAAGAAATTTATAAATGGACAGATGCACAGGGGCGCGTACATTTTGGCGATCAGCAACAATTTGAGGCAGTAAAGCCAGCACAGTCTGTGAAAGTTGATATGCCTCAGCATAAACAAAAGCAATATACAGCGGAAGAAATAAACGCGCGTCTCAAAGTGTTGGAGGATACGCGAGCAAAAATTCATGCGGAGCTTGATAAGCCTGAGACTGTGTTAGAAGAGCCACAGGGCATTGTTGCGGATTTATCCAAAATAAATCCGCAATGTGAGTCGCTAGCAAAAAAAGTAATGAACACACC
>Ga0209599_10000086_pt1 | contig 66524 bp, 63 predicted proteins | sample Shrwel_input2_FT_FD_187534 | JGI IMG/M metagenome (GOLD analysis project Ga0209599, IMG submission 187534) | Subsurface microbial communities from deep shales in Ohio, USA - Utica-3 well 1 S input2 FT (SPAdes) (version 2) ...
CCTCTTCCCCGCTCCTGCCCAACTACCCCGCCAGACTCCTTACAGTCAATTACACCATTTTTCATGCCTAGTGTATACTTGCCTCAAATTGCATCCTCATTCATCACCGCCGGCAAAAGATGACAATTACTACTTAAGTCAGCATGACTGACCCTGCACAGGAGCCCCCTCCAATGCAGCTGGCAACACCCTCTCCTTCCAGCTATCGACTTTATTTTTGAGTGGGTTTACCCCGGAAAATGCATCATGGTCTACCGAAAAGATATTCAAATACTACGTGGAATAGCAGTTCTGCTGGTTGTGCTATTTCATCTGGATATGGCTGGCTTGACCAGCGGATTTTTGGGTGTTGATATATTCTTTGTCATCAGCGGTTATCTGATGGCCATGATGTATCGCCCGGAGCATCAAGCCAGCTTTTTCCTCAAACGTGCCAGACGGCTATTGCCAGCTTATTTTGTCACGATTTTTGCCACGACACTGGTGGCTTCATGGTTGACCACCCCAAATGACTACCAGCAAGTGATTGGCCAGTCTGTTTTTGCCACTTTTTTTGCTGCCAATATCGGTTTCTGGCTGGAAAACTCATACTTTGACAAAGCTGCGTTCAAGCCATTGCTTCATTTATGGTCGCTGGGCCTTGAAATTCAGTTTTACCTGCTGGTCCCATTACTTTATCGGTTATTTCAAAAGCATTTTGCCTTTTTTGTGATAATCTGGCTTGGTTCGCTGGCACTCTGCTTTTGGCTGCTGGGGCTATCCCCCAAAACCAGCTTTTTCTGGATACCCATGCGGCTATGGCAATTTCTGATTGGCTTTGGTTGCGGTTATTATCTGGCCAACCGTCAACTTGCTGACACAGCCTGGCCTGGTGCGCTGGCGCTGCTGGTCATTGTGCTGATGCTATTCGTGCCAGTGGATGGTCAGGCCATGAACATATGGTATGGCCATCCTGGGCTCAGCGCCCTGGCCATCAGCCTGGCCACGGGCGTGACCCTGGTGTTTGGCTTGCCAAAAGCGCTGCAAGCCCACCCGCTCGCCAGCGTGCTTGAACGGATTGGTGGCTATTCATATTCGCTATACCTGGCACATTTTCCGGTTATCGTGCTGTTTCTTTACCAGCCTTTTCGTGGCACGCTCACACACAGCCCTGATGCTGCCAGCACAGCAGCCCTGGTGGCCCTTATCCTGATGACGTCAACGCTGTTATATCGCTATGTGGAAAACCCATTGCGGCATGAAAAAGCCATCATACATTTTGGAATGACAGCGGCAGCCTTTATGGTGGTCAGCGGTCAACTGGGCACGTTACTGCAAATCAAAATGGTTGATGCGAAACAAATGCAAATCTATCAAGCCTGGTTTGATCGTGATGCTTATCGCTGTGGCAAGATAAAACGACTACTTGACCCACTGGCCCACACCTGCACGTTAACTGACGCTATTGCCAAGCCACGCCACCATGTTCTGTTGGTGGGGAATAGCCATGCCGATTCGATCAAAGCGACATTCAGTGCAGTTGCCCAGGAAAAGCAGATTGCGGTGTATTTTTTAGCGGAAAATACCCCGCTCATGAAAAATGGCATGACAGCACTGCAGTTAATACAGGAGGCTCGCCATCGCCATGCAGATGCAATTGTGCTGCATTATTCACCGGAAGGGCTGGACCAAACGGCTATCAGTGAGCTCATAGCACTCAATCGCACGGCAAAGCTAAAACTGGTGCTGTTGATGCCGGTTCCAATCTGGAATATTCATGTGCCCATGGCGCTGCTGGCCAAAGAAAAAACCGGCCAGCTTCCCCCTCAGCAAACCTTGAGCTACTACCAGATGGCCAACCATGCGCTGACAGATTATCTGCAACATCAGGAACCTGGCGCACTGCGGGTGTATCCGGTGGCACCCAGCCTGTGCCAGCCTATCTGTGCCATGCAGTCTGCGGATGGCCGCCCTTTGTACTTCGATAGCGGGCATCTCACCCTCACCGGCTCACGACACCTGACCGGTGTTTTCAGCCAGATACTGGATGATCTGGGTTAAGCACAGCGTCTGACCTGAGAGGGAAGTCATGCTGAATGCTGTGGGTAAGTTATCCACAATGCCACCGCCCCGGCCTTCTTGATGAGGGCCGGGGCGGTGGGCTTTCCGGGGTAGTGATTCGCGCTGGGGCTTACTGCTTGGCGGCTTCCGGCTTGGCAGTGTCCTTGGCCACTTCCGGCTTGTCGGCGGCTTTGTCAGCCTTCTTCACCGTCTTGGCTTGCACTTTCTTGTCAGCCTTGTGTGCGTCTTTCTTGGCTTCGGCCTTCACTTCCGGCTTGACGGCATCCTTGACGGCTTCCGGCTTGGCCGCGCTGGTGGCGGTGACCGGGGCTGCCGCCGGCTTGGCTTCGGCTTTCGGTGCGTCAGCGGCAAAGCCCACAGCGGCGGACAGGGTCAGGGTGGCGGCGATCAGGGTCTTCAGGGCGGTGTTCATGGTTGGCATCCTTTATTCTGGGTTCAAACAGCAGTCTGGGCGCCCCGGTGTCCGGGGATCACTGCGGGGTGCAGTCGATGAGTGAAGATTACCCCTCGCCTGTCGGGCCGTCTGTGAGTGCCTGGTGTCAGGATGTAACCAAATGTAGCGCTCAGCCTGCTCCCAACAGCCGTCGATACAGCGCCAGCAATTCTTCCGCCATTGCCTCCAGTGTGTAGGGTTCTGCCGTGGCGCGGGCGCAGGCGCGCAGCGCTGGCCAGTCGGCTTCGCGCTGCAGCCAGTGCGACAGGTCGGCGGTAAAGCCGGCCACGTCCAGCGCATCGCGCACCCAGCCGTTTTTGCCGGGCTGAATCCATTCCGCCGCGCCGCAGCCGGTGCTGGTAAACAGCGGCAGGCCGCAGGCCAGCGCTTCGACGCAGACATTGGGGAAGGGGTCGTACAGGGTGGGCAAAATCAGCGCATCGGCAGCGGCGTAGAAACTTTTGACGTCTTTTTGCGCGCCGGTGAAGATCACCCGCTCGGCAATGCCCAGTGCGCGAGCTTGCGCCTGGTAGCGGGCGGCATGCTTGTCATGGCCGACCACCAGCAGATGTAGGCCAGCCAGCGGGGCAATGGCTGCCAGCGCGGTGGCCACGCCCTTGCGTTCAAAGCCGGAACCTACATACACCAGCAGCGGGGCCTGGGTGGGAATGCGCCAGTGCGCGCGCACGGCGTCGCGCTGGCTGGCCAGGCCAGGATGGAAGGCCTGGCTGTCCACGCCGTTGTAAATCACCGTCAGCTGCTCGTCGCCCAGGCCGAACAGCTCACGGATTTCAGTGGCCACCATCTGCGAATTGCAGATCACGGTTTTCAGCGCCGGATGGCGAAACATGCGCGCTTCGGCGCGGCAGATATAGTGGTGATACGGGTTGAGCTTGAGCTTGAGCCGGCCCAGCGCTGACAGTGCCCGGCTGCGGCGCGCCAGCCAGGCGCGGTGTACACCGTCGCCGGCACGAAACACGTCGCAGCCGGGAATGCGCTCGTGCGCCTGCACCAGGTCGAAGCCTTCACCGGCAATGGCCTGACGCACGCCACGGGCAAAGCCGGCATCGCGCCACACATTGCCCAGATAAAACGGATTGACCGTCAGGTTGTGGTAACCGGGGTGATCTTCCCAGCGGCGGGTAATCAGCGTCACATCCAGGCTGCCCTGACGGGCCAGCGCGTCCAGCGCACGGCTGACAAAGCGCTCGGCACCGCCAGCGGGGTTATAGCGTTGCCGCACAATCGCCAGTCGGGTCATCGGCCAGTCTCCTGTAGCAGTTCATCCAGCGCCGCCAGCACCCGGCTGGCCGGAATGGCGCTCAGGCATTCGCTGAGCTTGCCACCGCCGCAGCCATCGCGGCCACAGGGCCGGCACGGCCAGTCTTCGCGCACCACCCGCTGCGCCACCTGCCATGGCCCCCATTCAATTTCGCCGGAAGGGCCAAACAGCGCCACGGTGGGCGTACCCAGCGCAGCGGCCATGTGCATGGGCACCGAATCCATGCCGATGAAAACACGCGCCTGCGCCAGCAGCGCACCCAGTTGCTCCAGGCTCAGTTCCCCGGCCAGGCTGGCCACAGGCCGGGTCAGTCTGGCCTGAATGTCGGCCAGCATGGCCAGTTCCGCCGGGTCGGGCGCGGCAGTCAGCAGCACCGGCCAGCCACGGGCGGTCAGTTGGTCAATCAGCTCGGCCATCTGCGCCACCGGCCAGGTTTTGAACAGCCAGCGTGAGGTGGGATGGATATGGATAAACTGGCCGGGCAACAGGCCCAGCGCCTCCAGCCGGCGGTTCACCTCCTGGCGGGCATGTGCCGATGGGCACAGCACCAGTTGTCGCGCATCGGCAGGCGCTTGCAGGCCCAGCCGGCGCAGGGCATCCAGGTGTAATTCCACCGTATGCCGGCGATTGCCGCCCACCAGCGGATAACGGTGGGTAAAAGCCTTGGCAAAGCGGCGGCTGGTTTTACCTGCCGGCGCAATCGCCCAGCGGGGTTTCAGCAGCCGCGCCAGGGTGGCACCGCGATTGTGGTCAGTCAGATGGATGATCAGATCGTACTGGCGGGCGCGCAGCGCCTGAAACAGCGCCCATTCGTGGCGCAGCTGAGCCAGCCAGCCAGCGCGTTTCCACTGGCGGCCAATGCAGAACACCTGGCTGATGGCTGGATGGCCGCCCAGCATCGGTGCGGTGTCGGCGTAGACCAGTGCGTCAAGTTCAGCCTGGGGGGCATGCTGTTTCAGCACGGTAAACACGGGAGAAGTGAGCAATACATCGCCGTGATGGCGCAGTTTGATCACCAGCACGCGCTTAAGCGCGGCGGGGTCGATGGCGTCTTGCAGCATGGAAACAGTCGGTTTTTCGCAGAAGATCGGGCCAGGGCGCGGCAGTTGGCCGCGCCCGGCGCTCAGGCAGCACAATCCAGCGCGTTGAGTTGCTGGAGCAGGTCGTGGATTTTGTCCGGGTCGTCGGCACGCAAGATGCGCGAGGTCAGTGGCAGCAGGCGATCCAGGTGGGTGTTGAGCACCACCTGCTTGACCGACAGCATATTGGCCGGATGCATGGAAAACTTGCGCAAACCCATGCCCAGCAGCAGCCGGGTCAGCCGGGCATCGCCGGCCATTTCACCGCACACCGACACCGGCATGCCGGCCTTGTTGGCCGCCTTGATGGTGTGCAGGATCAGATACAGCACCGCCGGATGGGTGGGGTCGTACAGCGAGCTGACTGCATCGTCGTTGCGGTCGATGGCCAGGGTGTACTGAATCAGATCGTTGGTACCCAGCGAGAAGAAATTGACGTACTTGGTCAGTGAATTGATCACCAGCGCTGCCGACGGAATTTCAATCATCGCGCCCACTTCGAGTTTTTCGTCGAACGCGATATTCTCGCTGCGCAGCTCGTGGCGGGCCAGATCCAGCTGGGCCAGCGCCTGCTTGAGGTCGGTCAGGCCGTTGATCATCGGAAACAGCACACGCAGCTTGCCATGTGCCGACGCGCGCAACAGCGCGCGCAGTTGCGAGCGGAACAGCTGCGGTTCAGCCAGGCACAGGCGAATGCCGCACAAGCCCAGCGCCGGGTTGTCCGACACACCGTGTACCGACCATTTCGGGTTTTTGTCGGCACCCAGGTCCATGGTGCGGATGGTCACCGGAAAGCCCTTCATCTCGGTGACCACCTGGCGGTAGGCTTCAAACTGCTCGTCTTCCGACGGCAGGGTGTCGCGGCCTAAAAACAAAAATTCACTGCGGAACAGGCCAATGCCCACGGCACCGGCGGCTTTGACGTCTTCGACGTCTTGCGGCAGTTCGATATTGGCCACCAGCTCGATGGGTGCGCCGTCCAGGGTGACGGCATTGGCCTTCTTGATGCTGGACAGCTTGCGCCGCGCTTCGCGCCAGGCGCGCTGGCGGCGCTTGTACTCGACCAGCACCTGCTCGTCGGGGGCAACAATCACCACGCCCTGGATGCCGTCCACGATGACAATTTCGTCTTCGCTGATCAGCTGGCGGGCGTTGTGGGTGGCAATCACCGACGGCAAGTCCAGGCTGCGCGCCAGAATGGCGGTGTGGCTGGTGGCCCCGCCTACGTCGGTGACAAACGCCGCGTAATTGGAATCCTTGAAGTACACCATGTCGGCAGGCGACAGGTCGTGAGCAATCAGGATGGCGTCTTCGTTGAGCGGGTCAGGCATCGGCAGCGCGCTGCTGTGTCCGGCCAGGTTCTTGAAAATGCGCTCGACCACCTGCAGCACATCCTGCTTGCGTTCGCGCAGGTATTGTTCTTCGATGTCTTCAAACTGCGCCACCAGCTGGTCGGACTGGGTTTTTAGCGCCCATTCGGCATTGCAGTGCAGCGAATCAATGACCTTGAGCGGTTCGCGCGAGATGGTGGCGTCGTTGAGCAGCATGATGTGCAACGACAAAAACGCCCCCAGCTCGGCGGGTGCGTTTTCCGGAATGCTGCCCCAGAGCATTTCCAGCTCTTTGCGGGTGGCACGGATGGCGGTTTCAAAGCGCTGCTTTTCTGCTGGCAGTTCGTGCGCATCCAGCGTGTAATGCGCTACATCGGCGGCGCTTTGCGAAATCAGGTGCGCGCGACCGATGGCAATGCCGCCACCAATGCCGATGCCGTGCAAACTAATGCTCATGGCCTTCCTCCCCCTGCAAGACTCGATCGGGCCGTCCCCTGCCCGGTTGACCTGTTGCCGCACTAGCCTGCTGGCTATCCCCGCGACATCAGGGGCCGGGTTGAAGTGGCCGGTTCACGCTGCCCGCGTGGCCGGCGCTGAGTATGCCAGGCGCAGATGACCGGCAGACGGCTGAGGCTCAACCGGTCTGACAGTCCTGCGGCCAGGCAGATTACTCGGCCTCGTCGAATTTATTGTTGATCAGGGCCACCAGCGCAGCCAGCGCGGCGTCCTCATCGTCCCCGTGTGCTTCCAGCTCCACCTTGGAGCCTTTGGCGGCCGCCAGCATCATCACGCCCATGATGCTTTTGGCGTTGACCCGGCGGTTATTGCGCGAAATCCAGATTTCACTGGCGTAACGACCGGCCAGCTGGGTGAATTTCGATGATGCCCGGGCATGCAGCCCGAGTTTATTAATGATTTCAACTTGCACTTGCGCCATGTGCGTCCCCCGGTACGATATACATCACCCCTTCCAGCCCGCCAGTGACTGCCTTGCTGACCACGGTTTCCAGCGGCTGGCCGGCGTAGCACAGGCTACGCACCAGCATGGGCAGGCTGACGCCCGCCACCGCTTCCACCCGGCCAGGCTCGATCAGCCGGCTGGCAATATTGGAGGGTGTACCGCCAAAAATGTCCGACAGCAGCAACACGCCGCTGCCATCATCCAGCCCCCGCACCAAATCGCGGGCTTCGGCCAGCTTGCGGTCGGGGTCGTCGTTTTTATCCACCGCCATCACAGCGAGGTTTGGCAGCTCGCGCTGCAGGATATGCTGTGCACATTGCGCCAGGATCACCCCGAGGTCGCCATGCGTCACAATCAGAATGCCTACCATGAATACCCTCTTGCTTGCCGGGGCCGGTTCGTCTGGTGTTTTGTGGGCCAGGGAGATTACCGCCGGCACACTCGTGGATGTCACGATCAGCGACGATTGTAACAAGCCCGCGCCTGACGTGGGGGCAGTATCGGTGAGGAAATGGATGAAAAATGCCTGAAGAATAATGCCCCAGCCCCAACTCAGGGCCAATACGCAATGCGCCAGTCTGAGGCACAGGCTGGCGCAAAAGCAGACACACCGGAAAAAAACACTCAGCGGCGCGACCCGGCGGGCGGATCGTACCAGCCCGGCGGACGCACCCAGGCTTCTTCCCGCTCGCGGCCATACGCCGGTGCGCGGGAGGAGGGGTGATCATTCCAGCCAGGCGGACGCTGCCAGCCCGGCGGCACATCACGCCGGCCATGATCATAACGATCATGATCGTAACGGTCACGGTCATGGTGGTGAGGGTGACGATATTCACGCTGGCGAGGCGGCACAGGATACGCCGGGTACACCACCACCGGCGATTGCACCCGGTACACCGGCGGCTGGCCAACAATCAGCTGTATCCCCCATGCCGGAGACTGGGCCGAAGCAGACGCGGCAGCCAGTGCCAGCCACAGGGCAGTCAGTCGAAGAAAGGGCATGGCGTGACTCCTTGTCCAGTGGTGCAAAAATGGCTGGAAAGCGGTGGATGACCCTCTGTCGGGATCATGTTACCTCACCCCTCATGCTCAACATAGCAGGATGCCGCCCCCACTGCCGGGCCGTCGCGCTGGTCCGGCAGATACGTTACTGCGCGGACCGGTTTTCAATCCGCTCGGTTTTGCGCTCGGCGCGACGCTCCACCCGGTCTGCCCGGCGATCCACCCGACGGGCGTGTCGTTCGGCGCGGCGTTCGCGCTGCTGCGCCAGGCGCGGGTGGCTGGCGTCTGCGCTGGCGGCTTCGATCCGGTTGGCCCGTGCCCCGGCCTGGTCGGCGTGCTGGCGCGCCATGTCTGCGCGCTGTTCAATCCGCTCCACGCGCTGTTCGGCGGCAGGGGTGGCCGCCCAGGCGGCAGAGGTGGTCATCAGCAGACACAGCGCGGTCCAGCGCATGGTTTGGCACATCGACATGGGGTGTTCTCCAGCAAGAATTCGGGTATGCGTCAATTCAAGGCAAACCTGACAGCATGCCCTGCCGACAGGAGGGTACATCGTGTCGGCAGGGCATGGTCAGCCACTTACTGCTTGGCGGCTTCCGGCTTTTTCGCTTCAGCCGGCTTGTCGGCGGGCTTGTCGGCTTTTTTCTCGGCCTTGTGCTCTGCTTTGTGTTCGGTTTTCTTGGCGTCGGCCTTCACGTCCTTCTTGGCCTCAGCCTTGACTTCGGTCTTGGCCGCTTCCGGCTTGGCAGCAGCAGCAGCGGCGGGAGCTGGGGCGGCAGCCGGTTTGACTTCCGGCTTGGCGGCGTCGGCGGCAAAGCCCATCCCGGCGGACACGGCAAACACACCAGCAACCAGGCTCTTGATCAGGGTATTGGCATTCATGGTCTTCATCCTTTGTCATTCAGTTTGGGTTAGGCCCCGTGGCGGGGGTCAGCTGCGTATTGCAGTTGATGGGCTCAGATTAAGCCCTGCCAGACAGGCCGTCTGTGAGTGAGTGGTGTCGGGATGTAACCGAATGTACAGAAAAATGGATATTCGACCTTGATCTATCGGGCATCGAAGCGGTCGATCCTGGCTTCGATCTCCTCAATATGCCGCATCAGTTCGTCGAGCACGAAGCGGTGACTGGCGGTCAGTTCGCCTTGCAGGGCATCGAAGATCTCCTCACGGCTGGCCTTCAGTCGGCGGCTGGCCAACCAGCTTCTGTCGCTGACGGGCAATCAGGCGCAATTCGCGCAATGCTGCGGGCGGGACAAACGAGGCACGCAACAAACCGGCCCGCGCCAGCATCGCCAGCCAATGGGCATCGCCCACATCAGAGACCGGGTCAAGCCGCAAAGAACTTGTACGACCTCGACCCGCCAACTTCCACCCGATAGTCTCTTTCATCTTCTGGGGTGGCGCTACTCTCCATGATCGTTAGATCAGACTAGATTTGCTCTTTTTTGAGTACATTAAAAACATAAGGATCGATTATACAATCAAGAATTGATCTTGCTGCCAGGGCGTTTTAGACTGATCGTGTCATTGAGCGCTCAACCAGAGGTGACACCATGCGCGTGAAGCAAGCCACCACCCTACGCCCTGAGCTGGCCACCGAATCCCAAAATATGGGCCTGAAACTGGCGCGTCTGCGCATGGCCAGAGGCATCAAACAAGTTGATGCAGCATTGCGCGCCGGGCTATCCCGAAACACCGCCTACCGCCTAGAACGGGGTGATCCAGGATTGGCCTTTGGCCAAATCCTTCGCTATCTGGATGCTATTGCACCCGGGCAAACGCTGCTTGATCTACTAAGCGAAAATGACCCCGCATTGACTGCACTCGAAACACGCGAGCGCAAACGGCGCGTGCGCGACATGTCCTCTGCCGAGCTGAAGGAGTTGGATTTCTGATGGCAGCAGCCGAAAAAAAACTTATTGTTTTTGCCCATCTGGATACAGATTGGGTGCCATGCGGGCAGCTCACATTGATAGAGGACGGCCCCATGGTATTGGCGTCCCGCTATTGCCACACCTCGGTCATCCGATGCGACAACAGGGAGTTGTTCGGGCGCATGGTGTACAACATCCTGTTGACATCCTCCTCCGCCTAAAGTCGGGGGATTCCTACGGCGCTCATCCCGGCATCGAGCCGGCATAAGTCGCTTCGGTGGGTTCCTGCTGCTGGCGGCATGACTGCACCGCTCACTTCACAGGCGATCCGGGCTACGGTTTCCCGCCCGGCGGAAGCGTCCGCCGTGTCCTGCCCTTCGTCTTGCAATCGTTGCATCCCGCGAGACAGGATGTTGATCGCGCCGACCCGATCGGCGTTTTCCTCGAAACCACACGCCACACATTCGAACCTGGCTTGCGTCTGGCGATTCACCGCCGACACATGGCCGCAGCACGGACACGTCCGGCTGGTGTTCTGCGCCGGCACGGTGATGAGATGCCCACCGTTCCACGCCAGCTTGTAGTCCAGTTGGCGACGGAATTCGAACCAGCCTTGATCCAGAATGGCCTTGTTCAGCCCGGATTTTGCCCGAACGTTTCTGCCCGGCTGCCCGGTTGTACCTGCCGCCGATCTGGACATATTCCGCACCTGCAAGTCCTCAAGACACACCATCGCGTGGTTTTGGCTGATCGTGGTCGTGGCCTTGTGCAGGAAGTCGCGGCGGGCATTGCCGATGCGGGCGTGAATGCGCTGGATTCTGGACTTTGCCTTCTTCCAGTTGCTGCTGAACTTCACTTTGCGGCTCATGGCTTGCTGCGCTTTGCGCAAGCGGGCTTCGTGCCGCCTGAAGCTGTTGAGCGGGGCATGAAAGGTGTCATCCGAGAGCGTGGCAAAGCGCACCACGCCCAGGTCGATGCCGACTGCACCGCCGTTGGGTATCGGCTGTTCGACCTCGCGTTCGGTCTGGATCGAGACGAACCACTTGCCGCAGGACTGGCTGACGGTCACGTTTTTCACCATCCCCAGCACTTCCCGGCTGTTGCGGTAGCGCAGCCAGCCGAGCTTGGGCAGGAAGATTCGGCTGTTGGCCTGATCGAGCTTGATCTGTTTCGGGTCTGGATAGCGAAAGCTGTCGGACTGGCCCTTCTTCTTGAAACGCGGGAAGTCGGCCCGCTTGGCGAAGAAGTTGGTGTAGGCCCGTTCCAAATCCTTGAGCGTCTGTTGCAGCGGATGAACGGGCGCATCGGCCAGCCACGACGTTTCAGATCCATTGCGCCACTCGGTGAGCAGCTTGCACAGCCCTGCGTAGCCGAGCTTCTTCTTGCCTTGCTCGTAGCGCTCCTTTTGCAAGGCCAATGCCTTGTTGAACACGAAACGGCACGAGCCAGCAAAGCGGCGCATGTCGCGCTGCTGTTGGCCGGTCGGCATCAGTTCGTATTTGTAGGCTTGAAGGCGTTGCATACGGGTATTTTATACAGCCCACCCCCATCGACGGCAAGGACGGCTACGCCGTCCGCGCCATCCTTCCCCGCCCTGAACGGCGGGGCTTGCCGCGCACCGGGTCAGCAACGACGACGATCACCTACGCAATCACGGTTTTGTCTGCGATGCAAGTTTGCCGGGCTGGCGTCTGAGCCCGCTGTACGACGTGATGCCACGCCCCAGCCTGGCATTTGAGCGGCAATTGCACCTTGGCGTCGGCAAGCAAGGGCGCTCAGCAACACTGGACAACGCCATGACGGCCAAAGAGGCGTTTTCACTCTCTGAGATAGAAGCAGTCACCGTCATTGCAGAGGTATGGGAGCGGGTACGTGAATGGCGCGTTTACTTTGAACAATACGGTGTGCCTGCCGCTGAGATCGACAAGATTGCGCCAGCTTTCCGACATATCGACGATGTGTCATCTGCCAAGCTACGTCGCCAACTGCCATGATCCACCACGACAAGCGGCTACCCAGAAAAACAGCAGAGTAGCCCTGTGCTTAGAACGTGTTCAAAGTCTAGCGAACGACGGGTCAGCCAAGGCGAAATGAACCCAAAAGGTGCAGTTGATACGCAGTCAATGCGCATTTTGGGGGGCATTTCAACGCAGGATCACCCGAGTCTCGCAGACTTTGAACGCGTTCTTAGCGCGCCGCCGCCCCCAGCCAGGGCAGAACAATCTCCACCCGCAAACCACCTTCTACCCGGTTACGGGCCAGAATCTGGCCGCCATGGGCTTCGATGGCGCGCCGGGCGATGGCCAGACCGAGGCCATAGCCGCTGCCGGACGGGCTGCCGGGGCTGCGATAAAACGGCTGGAAGATGGTTTCCAGCTCGTCTTCGGCCACGCCTGGCCCCCGGTCGCTGACAATAATGCGGACCTGTTGCAGCGCACGGTCGCTATAACCCTGCACCTCGACGCATTCACCTTCCGGGGTATAGCGAATGGCGTTGCGCACCACGTTTTCCACCGCGCGCACCAGCAGGTCGGCCCGGCCAGTCAGCTGGGCTTCGCCCTCGCTGCGGTAGGTCACGCATTTATTCACCGCCTCAGCCTCAAACTGGGCATCGGCCATCACGTCGTCGAGCAGGGCCAGCAGGTCGAAGGTCTGGCTGGCGGCACCGGGCAAGCCGGAGTCCAGCCGGGCAATGGTCAGCACTTCATCCACCAGTTCGTCCAGCCGGGTGATTTCCCGTTCCAGCCGTTCCAGCATGGCTTCCAGCTGTTTCGGGTTTTGCCGCACCAGGCCGATGGCCGCCTGCAGCCGGGCCAATGGTGAGCGCAGTTCGTGAGAAATATCGTGCAATAAGCGCCGTTGCGCGCTGATCAGCGCTTCAAGCTGGCCAGTCATGCTGTCAAAGTCGTGGCCCAGATCGCTGAACTCATCACGACGCCGGCCCATGCGCGCGCGCACCCGGGTATGCAGGGCCCCTGCTGCCACTGCGCGAAATGCCTGGCGCAGGTGGCCAATCGGCTTGACCACATACCAGGCCAAACCCGCGCTGAACGCCAGACTGGCCAGCACACCGGCCAGCAGATGCACCCAGGGCAGCGGCAGGCCAGGTGGCCCGCCGCCGTCAAAACGTGGCCCGCCATCGCCTTTAAACCGGTGATCTCCCTTGAAACCCGGCTCACCTTTCACGCCACGCTCGCCAGGAAGTGGAGGGGGAAACGGCAATAAACTGGGGCCACGCCGGGAATGAAAGGGGACAAACAGCAGGTAGGTATGATCAGATGAGACGGTGACGCTACGCACCCGGTTGATATCTCCCTCGCCAGCCGCCAGCTTGCGCGCAGCAGCAATGGCCTCGGCAGACACAGGCCGGCCCAGCAGTTCGCGGTCGTTTTCGTCCACGGCAAAAATCGGCTCGGCTTCGCGCCCGGACCAATCGCGCAGAATATGACGTAAAGTCGTTTCATCGCCGTGAACCAGCACGGATTCAGCCATATGCAGCAAAAGCGCGGTGCGCGGCCCGCCAGACAAGGCGGGGTGCTGGTGTTTGGGAATATTCCACCACACCACCAAACCCGCCCCGGAACCCGCCAGCAGCAGGGTGAGCCAGAAGGCCAGAAAAAATTTCCAGAACAGGCTGCGGCTGAGCAGACGCAGCCGGGCAAGCAGGGCGCGCATCGGCGGTTTACTCCCGAATCAGCTGGTAGCCAATGCCGCGAATGGTTTCAATCCAGGATTGACCATCGGCGCGACGGCCCAGTTTGTGGCGGATGCTGCTCAAATGTACATCAATACTGCGGTCAAACCGGGTCAGTGAACGCCCCAGCGCCTGCTCGGACAGCTCGCGCTTGCTCACCACCCGGCCAGCATTGCGCGCCAATTGCAGCAGCAGATTGAATTCGGTGCTGGTCAGCTCCAGAGCCTGCGCCTGCCACTGGGCGGTGCGCTTGCCAGGCCACAGGGTCAGCGCCCCCACCTGCAGCGCGCTGTCGGCGTGTTCAGTTGGCGTGCTGTGTACCCGGCGCAGCACGGCACGAATCCGCGCCACCAGCTCACGCGGGGTGCAGGGTTTGGGCACGTAGTCATCCGCGCCCATTTCCAGGCCGATAATACGGTCCACATCGTCGCCCTTGGCGGTGAGCATGATCACTGGCGTGGTGATCTGGCTGCGAATTCGCCCGAGCACCTCTACCCCGCTGGCACGCGGCATCATCACATCCAGAATGATCAGCGCGTACTGGCCAGTCAGGGCTTCCTGGCTGCCAGCATCGCCATCGTGGGCCAAGGTCACGGCAAACCCTTCCTGGGCCAGGTAGTCACGCAGCATTTCGGCCAGTTCTACATCGTCATCGACCAGCAGTAGCCGGCTCATGGTGTTGCTTCCTTGTCTCAATCAGATTCCCTGCATGATAGCGGTTCCTGGCCCCTTGCTGACCGCTGGCCCAGCGGCCTTTACCCAGCTTTACACAGCCGTTTGACCGGCAAGAATGACCATTTTCCCGATTTTTCCACACCACAGCCCAGCAACGGATTAAGCCAGTTGTGCCGCTAAACCCTTGTTTTGCTGATCAAGCCAGCCAGATTGCGGTTCTGGCAGCTTTTGCCGCCAGGCCAGCCCAGGTGGCGGCAAAAGCTGCCAAGCCTAAGCCGGCCCAAGCGGGCAGGCCTGTGCTTTGTCGGCTGTTTGCCGGTTTTATCCAGCGGCGTTAACTTAACTTTACCCGTCTTTACCTGTAATAACCTTTAATTTCAGCGGCTTAGGTGAGAATCTTGCAATACGACATCCGGCAGTCGCCCCGGTTTTACACATCACACCGAGGACTGCCTACGCATTTGTTTACTGTGACATGCCTACAAGGAGCTTCACCATGTCGATGAGTATCGGAAGCAGCACCAGCACCACTTCGGCCATGATGTTTTCTCGCGCCGGCGCTACCCGCCAACGCCCGGATGCCAGCAAGCTGGCCGAAGACCTGTTCTCCAAACTGGATACCCAAAGCAAGGGCTATCTGGAAGCCAGCGATCTGGCCACCGCGCTGGGCAGCAGCAGTTCGACCAGCACCGACAGCAGCAGCACGGCCAATGCCGATGAAGTGTTCAAGGCGCTGGACAGCGACAGCGACGGCAAGCTGACCAAAAGCGAACTGACCTCTGGCCTGAAGCAGGTACAGGAACAGCTGGACAGCCAGTTCCAGGCCATGCGCACCAAGGGCAAGGGCGATATGCCGCCACCGCCGCCGGAAGGAGAAGAAGACACGGGCTTGAGCCAGGATGACATGGACGACATTGCCAGCAGCACCACCGACAGCAAGCTGGCCGACATGATGAAAACCTTGTCGAGCAATTTTGAAGCGGCGGATACGGATGGTGATGGCAAGGTCACCCGCAGCGAAGCGATGGAATACAAAAAGTCCACTGAAGCCAGCACCGCCAGCACGGATGACAGCACCAGCACCAGCACCGATACCGACACCACCGCCAGCAGCGACAGTGTCAGCAGCGCACTGGCCTCGCTGGTGCAAGGCATGATGCAACCGCCGCCCAAAACCGAAGGCGGCCATCACGGTGGCAAAGGCAAGGATGACGGGCTGACGGTGGATCAGATGAATGAAATCGCCAGCACCACCACCGATACCAATCTGGCTGACTTGATGAAGACGCTGTCGAGCAATTTTGCCGCCGCTGACGCCAATCAGGACGGCAAGGTCACCCGTGACGAAGCGATGGCCTACCAGGAAGAAAACCAGACCACCACCAGCGCCACCACCACCGCCAGTGCCACCAGCAGCAGCGACGATCTGGATACGGCGGTAATGAAGCGCATCATGGAACTGGTTCAGACTTACAGCGGCCAATCCAGCAGCAAGGCACAAAGCACGTTGAGCACGGTGTCGATCTCGGCCTGATGTTTCACGTGAATCCTCTGGCTTGAAACGCCAAGCCCCCATTATCTGGGGGCTTGGCGTAGGTATTGGCAGAATAGGCTGACCTTTTGGCCAGTCATCCCTCTATTTGCGCTTACAGCTTGTCGTACAGCTTGCTGCCACCCTGCACAAACTCCACGGCCTTCACTTCCATTCCCTGCTGCAAGGCCACTTCGGCGCTGATGCCCTGCTGAGCAGCGTAGTCGCGCACGTCCTGGGTAATTTTCATCGAGCAGAAGTGCGGGCCACACATTGAGCAGAAATGCGCCACCTTGGCGCTGTCCTTGGGCAGGGTTTCGTCGTGGAAACTCTTGGCCTTGTCCGGGTCCAGACCCAGATTAAACTGGTCTTCCCAACGGAATTCAAAACGCGCCTTGCTCAGGGCATTGTCGCGAATCTGCGCACCGGGGTGACCCTTGGCCAGGTCGGCGGCGTGGGCGGCCAGCTTGTAGGTGATGATGCCTTCTTTCACATCGTCCTTGTTCGGCAGACCCAGATGCTCCTTCGGCGTGACATAGCAAAGCATGGCGCAGCCATACCAGCCGATTTGCGCGGCGCCGATGGCCGAGGTGATGTGGTCGTAGCCGGGGGCGATGTCGGTGGTCAGCGGGCCAAGGGTGTAGAACGGTGCTTCGTCACACCATTCCAGTTCCTTGTCCATGTTTTCCTTGATCAGCTGCATCGGCACATGGCCGGGGCCTTCGATCATCACCTGCACATCGTGCTTCCAGGCAATCTGGGTGAGCTCGCCCAGGGTTTTCAGCTCACCCAGCTGGGCGTCGTCATTGGCATCGTAGATCGAGCCAGGACGCAGGCCATCGCCCAGGCTGAAAGCCACGTCATATTCCTTCATGATCTGGCAAATGTCGTCAAAATGGGTATACAGGAAGTTTTCCTGATGGTGGGCCAGACACCATTTGGCCATGATCGAACCGCCCCGGCTGACAATACCAGTCATGCGCTCGGCAGTCATCGGCACATAGCGCAGCAGCACGCCAGCGTGGATGGTGAAGTAATCCACCCCCTGTTCGGCCTGCTCGATCAGCGTGTCCTTGAAGATTTCCCAGGTCAGATCTTCGGCCTTGCCGTTGACCTTTTCCAGCGCCTGGTAAATCGGCACGGTGCCAATCGGCACCGGGCTGTTACGGATGATCCATTCGCGGGTTTCGTGGATGTTCTTGCCGGTGGACAAGTCCATGATGGTATCGGCCCCCCAGCGGATGCCCCAGGTCATTTTCTCGACTTCTTCGCCAATGCTGGAGGTCACCGCGCTGTTGCCGATATTGCCGTTGATCTTCACCAGGAAATTACGGCCAATGATCATTGGCTCGCATTCCGGGTGGTTGATGTTGTTCGGAATAATGGCACGGCCACGGGCAATTTCGTCGCGGACAAATTCGGCAGTGATGGTGTCCGGAATGCCGGCACCAAAGCGCTGACCCGCGTGCTGGCGAGCCATCATCCTGGCCAGTTTTTCCCCTTGCGGGCCACTGGCCTTCAGGCTGTCCAGGTAGGCGTCGCGGCGCAGGTTTTCCCGAATCGCCACATATTCCATTTCCGGGGTGATGATGCCACGGCGGGCGTAGTGCATCTGGGTGACGTTGCTGCCCGGCTTGGCCCGGCGCGGCGCGCGGGTCAGGTTGAAGCGCAGCGGGTCGAGCTTTTCGTCGGCAGCGCGCTGGCGGCCATACTCGCTGGACAGGTCGGCCAGCACTTCGGTGTCCTGGCGTTCTTCAATCCAGGCGGCACGCAGCGCCGGCAGGCCGGAGCGCACATCAATGTGTGCGTCGGGGTCGGAGTACGGGCCGGAAGTGTCGTAAACGGTAATCGGCGGGTTTTTTTCACCGCCAAACGAGGTGGGGGTATCCGCCTGACTGATTTCCCGCATCGGCACGCGAATATCCGGGCGGCTGCCGGTGACGTAGATTTTTTTCGAGTTGGGCAGCGGCTGGATAGCCGCGTGGTCCACTTCGGCAGTCTGGTTAAACGGATGGTGTGGCGCATTCATGGCAGGTTTCCTCGTGTTCGGCGGCAAAACGGAAACCACGCCAGCCAATGGCGCGCCTCTCGCTTCCCTACGCCGATATTAGCCGGATCAGGTTCGAAGGGTAACTCTCATTTCTGCACAGCACTGAACGGTGCAAAAAACCCCTAGCGGACAGTGCTGTGAAGCTAAAGCAAATATGGGATAATTGCAAGTTACTGTCATCGCTCAATAAACGATCGTTCGGAGTGTTCAATGGATTTTGAAAAAGCCCGGTTCAACATGGTCGAACAGCAGATTCGCCCGTGGGATGTGCTCAACACGCAGGTGCTGGATCTTCTGTTTCACGTGAAACGCGAAGAGTTCGTTAGCGACAAGCAAAAAACCATTGCCTTTGTCGATACCGAACTGCCGCTGCCCAACGGCAGCCGCATGCTGGAGCCCAAGATGGAGGCTCGCCTGGTGCAGGAGCTGAATCTGGCCCCAGAAGACAAGGTGCTGGAAATCGGTACCGGCAGCGGCTACCTGACCGCCCTGCTGGCCAGCTTCAGCAAGCATGTCTACAGCCTGGACATCGACCCGGCCATGACCGCGCTGGCCAAGGCCAATCTGGCCCGCGCCAATATCCACAATGTCACCCTGGTGACCGCCAATGGCGTGGACGGCCTGCCGACCAATGCGCCGTTTAACGCCATTGTGGTGGGCGGCTCGCTGCCCACCCTGCCAGAAGCGCTGACCAGCCAGCTGGCCGTGGGTGGCCGTCTGCTGGTGGTACTGGGTGACGCTCCGTCGATGAGCCTGACGCTGATTGAGCGCGAAAGCGAAACCGGCTTGCGCACCACCAAGCTGTTTGAAACGGTGCTCACCCCGCTGAAGGATGTCGAGCAACCGGAACGCTTTGCCTTTTAACCATGCTCAGTGAAATTTCTCCCACCGCCCTGCACGCCTGGCTGGAAGACACCACCCGCCCGGCACCTTATCTGCTGGATGTGCGTGAAGACTGGGAATTTGCCCACTGTCATCTGGCCAATAGCCAGCTGATGCCCATGCATACCGTGCCCTTGCAGATGAACAAGCTCCCGGATGATGTGCCGCTGGTGGTGATTTGCCACCATGGCGTGCGCAGCTATCAGGTAGGCCAGTATCTGGTTCAGGCGGGCTTTGACGAAGTGCTCAGCCTGGCTGGCGGGGTGGCGGCCTGGGCAGATCAGGTAGACCCTGGCATGCCGCGCTACTGATGGCGGAGTGCTGATGCTGCCAGTGCCACAACGGCTGCCCTCGGGTGGCCGTTGTTGTCTGTGCCGTGGCCGGTTTTCCCGTTTATCCTTGCTGCCGCCAATGCAGCGATAGCAAAAAAATACGCCACCGTTTTGCCGGCCAGATTGCGCCAGCAAAAATACTTTACCCCCAGCTTATCCACAGCCGGATTTTTTCTGGTTTACCCCTTATGCCCAACTTGTCGTTTCTTGCTCCTGCGTATGCTGGTCTTGACCCAGCATGGCGTTCCGCCTTGTCCGAAGTGTGGCATAGCGCCAAACTGGCCAAACTGGACCAGGCGCTCAGCCAGCGTCACGCCGCTGGTGCTGAAATCTATCCACAGCGTGATCAGCTGTTTCACGCGCTGAATCTGACCCCCCCTGACCAGGTCAAAGTGGTGATTCTGGGGCAGGACCCTTACCATGGCAGCGGCGAGGCGCACGGTCTGGCGTTTTCGGTGTTGCCGGGGGTAAAGACACCGCCCTCGTTGCGCAATATCTTCCAGGAACTGCACAGCGATCTGGGCGTGCCACTGCCAGCCCACGGCACACTCAGCCATTGGGCACAGCAAGGGGTGTTGTTGTTGAATAGCGTGTTGACGGTAGAAAAAGACTGCGCCAACAGTCACCGCAAGCTGGGCTGGGAGGTACTCACCCACGCAGTGATCGATACCTTGGCCAGACGGGACACCCCCACGGTGTTTCTGCTGTGGGGCAGCGCCGCGCAGAAGCTGGGCGCACCAGCAGCAAGTAACCCACATCACTGCGTGCTGAATAGCGTGCATCCATCGCCCTTGTCGGCCTATCGTGGTTTTTTGGGCTGTCGGCATTTTTCTCAGGCCAATGCCTTTTTGCGTGAGCAGGGGCGTGGGGAGATTGATTGGCGCTTGCCGGCATTACCCACCCTTCAGGCTGGCTTGGCATTTTAACAGCAGCTTATCAAACCGCTGATTCTGGGTTGCGCCTTCTTGGCTTCTCTATCTGCATCGGTGCTATATCGGTAGCTTGGCGGCTTAAAAAACGTTATATCATAAAAAAATTGCCCTCCCCACTTTTGCGGGGAGGGCAATTTTTTCAGCGTTTGTTTGATTCAGCCAGGTTTGATGGCAGCATGCACATAAGTCAATTGTGCTATGCATGAGTGGCATATCCACCGCTATAGATCATACCATTCCCTCGCACATCAGCTTATTATGTCCCGCATATTTTGATTGTTCTGCTATTGCAGCACCCTCATCAGCACTGATGATATTCGCGGTACCATTCAACAAAACGGCGCATGCCATCCGCCAAAGCAGTATCCGGAGAAAATCCAACAGCCTCGCGCAAACGTCGGGTATCCGCATAGGTAACCGGCACATCACCGTCCTGCATCGGCAAATAAATCTTCTCAGCCTCTCGCCCCAGCGCCTGTTCGATGGTGGCAATAAACTGCATTAATTCAACAGGTTGGTGGTTGCCAATATTATACAGCACATGCGGTAACTCGCCTTGTGGCGGCAAAGCCAGCACGCGCAGAATCCCTTCGACAATATCGTCAATATAGGTGAAATCACGCTGTAACCGACCATGGTTGAATACCTTGATGGGTTCACCCCGTAAAATCGCTTCGGTAAATAACCAGGGGGCCATATCCGGCCTGCCCCAAGGGCCGTATACGGTGAAAAATCGCAATCCGGTAGTAGGCAATTGGTATAAATGGCTATAACTGGCCGCCATCACTTCATTGGCTTTTTTACTGGCTGCATAAAAGCTGACCGGATGGTCAGTTCTATCGTCTTCAGAAAATGGCACCTTGGCATTCTTGCCATAAACCGAAGACGAGCTGGCATACACCAGATGCTGCACTGGGTAATGGCGACACGCTTCCAGAATATTGGTCATGCCAATCAGGTTTGACTGTGCATAAGTATGCGGGTTTTCAATCGAATAGCGCACCCCGGCCTGAGCGGCCAGATGAATCACAGCATCTGGCCGATTTTGGGCAAACAAGGCATCCAATGCAGGCCAGTCGGCCACGTCCTGTGGATAAAATTGAAAATCCGGCTGATTTTTCAGCGTCGCCAAACGAGCGTGCTTCAAACTGACCGGGTAGTAATCGTTCAAATTATCCACAGCCACCACCTGGTGACCCGCACGCAGCAGTGCTTGTGCACACGCTCGGCCAATAAATCCGGCAGCGCCGGTAACTAATACTTTCATGCCATTATCCCTTGCGTTGCCGTTCATACAGCTTGGCGTATTTTAATAAACTGTTCATGCAGCCAATGCTGATATGCACAAATCCCGGCATACCATCACGCCAGCCTTGGCGAACCAGATAAAACTTGATAAACCGGATCAATGGACTGAATACCATTTTCCCCAGGGTAATCTTCTTGCCCTGACTGAATAAATTGTTTGCCTGCAAATCAGTATAGTGATTTTGCTTGCGTAAATACTCACTCAGTACTTCACCAGACTCATGCATCAAATCCCCATGAAGTTTTCCAACAAGTCCTTGATAAATAACGGTTTCATGCACACTATCGTCTGACCATCCAGCCTGTTTGCGGTGAAAAAGGCGTAAACTCCAATCAGGATAGCCTTCACCATGGCGTAAAAATCGGCCCATGAATTTATTGCAGCGAGGCATTTTCCAGGCATGAATATTGGGTGAATTATCTTCCAGCTGTTGAAGGTGCCTTGCCAATTCTGTAGACAACCATTCATCGGCATCCAGACATAATACCCAATCATATTTAGCGTGTGCTACCGCAAATTGTTTTTGTTTGCCAAAACCCAGCCAATCCTGATGAATCACTCGTGCATGGTGGTGTTGGGCAATTTCAATTGTGTTGTCCTGGCTGCCTGAATCAACCACCACAATGTCGTCGGTCAACCCGGCACAGCTTTGCAGACACTTTGTCAGTGTGCTGGCTGCGTTCAGGGTAATGAGCACCACAGAAAATTGCATACGTTGTTCTTAATAAGTTTGTATAGATTTAGATAGACGATGAAACAATAGTGCACCCCTATCTGTGGATAAGTCTTTTTTAACAAACAAAATCAATGCTTTATATGGCAAGCAAACTTCGGTATGGCAGCCATGTCCGGCTGTTGAACAATTGTGGATGCTTTGCGCTGGTGTTGGAATGGTGTACTTATCCACAGGCGAAGGCCGAGTTGGCACGGACCGTCGGTGGACAGTTATTTTGCCTGCAATCGGTTTCAAACAAGAACTAAATTAATAAATGGATGAAGAAACAATAGTGGGGGTTTTCTGTGGATAACCTTGTAAAAAGCTTGTTCGATCAAGCTTTTGCCTTGTGTATGGGCTTGGGGTAAGTCCTGCTGGCTGCCATGGGCTGACTTGTGGATAACTTATCCACCTGGGGAAAACTTGCACTTATCCACAGGTGGTCAGCCGGATTTCGCTTGGTTAACCCCCAGGCCGGCCCGTACAATCGCGGGCATGTCACGACTTCTGCTTGTTCGCATGTCGTCCATGGGCGACTTGATTCACACCCTGCCTGCGCTGACCGATCTGGCTTGCCGCTTTCCCGACGTGCGCGTGGATTGGCTGGCGGAAGAAGCGTTTGTGGATATCCCGCGCCTGCATCCGGCGGTGGACCAGGTGATTCCGATTGCCTGGCGGCGCTGGCGCAAGCGGCTGTGGCATCCGGCCACCTGGGGCGCGCTGCGCGCCTGTCACCAGGCGCTGAATGCCCGCCGTTACGATCTGGTGCTGGATATGCAGGGCCTGATCAAAAGTGCGCTGGTGGCGCGCTGGGTGCGCAATACGCCCTTGGGGGGCTACGCGGCGGACAGCATCCGCGAGCCGCTGGCCAGCCGCGCCTACGACAAAACCTATCAGGTCAGCCGCAGCCTGTCGGCCATTGAACGCAACCGCCGGCTGATGGGCCTGGCCTTTGGCTACCAGCCCGACCCCACCCCGCCCAACTTTGGCATCCAGCCTGGCCCGCGTCCGGACTGGCTGGACGCCAACGACTACGCCGTGTTGCTGACCGCCACATCCCGCGCTGAAAAAGAATGGCCGGAAACCCACTGGCTGACTCTGGGCGCAGCCTTGCAGTTGCAAGGGCTGAGTGTGATCTGGCCATGGGGCAGTGCGCCGGAACACGCCCGCGCCCTGCGCCTGGCGGAAGCCTTACCGGGCAGTCGGGTGGCACCGCGCCTGTCGCTGGCGCAGGCGGCGGGTTTGCTCGGCCATGCCGCCGCCGTGGTGGGGGTGGATACTGGGCTGACCCATCTGGCCAATGCGCTGGATCGTCCGCTGGTGGCGATTTACACCGACACCGACCCGCAACTGACCGGCGTGGTGTCGTCGTCTTGTGCCATCAATCTGGGCGGTGTGGCCGCCTGCCCGGCCGCTGACGCGGTGCTGAGCGCCCTGGCGCGCTGTCGGGCCGGAACGGCGGCATGAACGCTTGGCGCTGGCTTTACGCCCGGCTATGGGCCATTCTGCCGCCGCTGGTGAACCGCTACCTGCGCAAACGTGCGCGCCAGCAGCCGGAATATCTGGAACACTGGGACGAGCGCTGGGCGCGCCAGCCCGCTCAGACGGATGACCCTCACGGGGTGATCTGGGTGCATGCGGTGTCGGTGGGGGAAACCCGCGCCGCCCAGCCGCTGGTGGCGGCATTGCGCGCGCGCTGGCCGGATCGCCCGCTGCTGGTCACCCAGATGACCCCCACAGGCCGGGAAACCGCCCTGTCGCTGTACGGCGGCCAGGCGACGGTGCGCTACCTGCCTTACGACGCTCCGGACGCTGTGGCGCGGTTTCTGGCCCGTTACCAGCCTGTGCTGGGGGTGCTGATGGAAACTGAGCTGTGGCCCAACCTGATTGCCGCCTGCGCCCAGCGCGGTGTGCCGCTGTTTCTGGCCAATGCCCGCCTGTCCGAGCGCTCGGCACGTGGCTATCGCCGCATTGGCGGGCTGATCCGTCCAGCGCTGGCCAGCCTGGCTGGGGTGGCCGCGCAAAGCGAAGACGACGCCGCCCGCCTGCGCGCCCTGGGTGCCCGCCAGGTGGCGGTGTGCGGCAACCTGAAATTTGACATCACCCCGCCGCCACAAGCTGCCGTATTGGCCGCCCAGTTGCGCCAATGGCGCGGCGAGCACCCGCTGTGGATGGCGGCCAGCACCCGCGAGGGCGAAGAAGCCCTGCTGCTGGATGCCCTGCCCGCCAACAGCCCGGCGGTGCTGCTGCTCACCCCGCGCCATCCGCAGCGCTTTGCCGAAGTGGCCGAGCTGTTGCGTGCGCGCGGCATCCCGTTTCAGCGCCGCAGCGACAACGCCGCCCTGCGCGCCGATACCCGTGTCTGGCTGGGCGACAGCATGGGCGAGATGTTTGCTTACTATCAGGCCGTCGATCTGGCCTTTATCGGCGGCAGCCTGCTGCCGCTGGGCGGGCAAAACCTGATCGAACCGGCTGCTGTGGGCTGCCCGGTGCTGATTGGCCCGTCCACCTTCAATTTTGCCGAAGTCACCCGCCTGGCCCTGGCCGAAGGTGCCGCCCGCCAGGTGGCCGACGCTGACGAACTGCACCGCACCGTTGCCGTTCTGCTGGCTGACCCCGACGCCCGCCAGCGCATGGGCGCCGCTGGCCTGGCCTTTGCCCAGCGCCACCGGGGCGCGACTGCGCGCACGCTGGCGCATGTGTTGGGGTGTGTGGGGGAGGCGGTTGATTGATGTCGAGCGCTGTGCCGCCCTGGCGATGGCGCAAGGTTTCGCCCTACACTACCTTGTGCATACATATTTGCTGAGGAGCGTATTGTGCGAACCAATATTGTGATTGATGACCGCCTGATGGATGACGCTCTGCGCCTGACGGGCTTCAAGACCAAAAAACAAGCGGTGGAAGCTGGCCTGAAAATGCTAGGGACACGCTGAAAAAATCGTCATTCCCGCGAAGGCGGGAATCCAGGGTGTTGATTTTGCTGGGTTTTGCTTTTGGCAAACACGATTTTTCTGAATAAATCAGCGCATCCCTAGTGCGCCTGGCTCGGCAAGAAGAAGTTCGTAAACTGCGTGGGCAAATTCCCTGGCAGGGCGATTTGGACGAGATGACGACTGATGCATGATCCTGAGGGGATTCTGCATTTGAATTGACTATTTCTGTGGCGCGTTATCACGGCGACAACCCAGGTTCGCGCATGCGTTTCCGGGCCGCGCCACGGTATTTACAACCAAGGCCGCAGCCATGACCAAACCACATGCTGCAACTGATTTGGCCAACGTTGCACAGCCCACTGCCAGACAAACGCCCAGATATTGAACGTCATCAACACCAGATTTACCCGCAGCCAGCGGCGCACCGGGATTGCCAAGCGGCGTAATTCGGCTTTTAATTCTTCGGTATAGCCTTTGTGAAAATCCCCGGCTCCTTCCAGGGCTTTGCCATGCGCCGCCCGCACCGGATAAGCCACCCATAGCAAGCCAAGCAGGGACAGCGCTAGCAGCACCAGCAAACCATAGCGCAGCCCCAAAGCCGGCAGCGGCAAATGGCCATAGACCACCGTCACCCAGTGCGGAAACAGCGTGCGCACATCGTCAGGCAAATATGCAGCCAACAGCCAGCCGACAAAGCCCACCCACGCCGATAACAAACTTGATTGTACAGCCCAAGTGGTCCAGTACGCGGTTTTATGGCGCATGGTTTCATCATTGGCCCACAGCACCGGGCTGAGTAGCAATGCCACCGGCCCCCATAGCCAGGCGCTGGCTTTGAGGTTCCAGCGGTAGAGCAAGGTAGGGAGGTAAATGAGGGGGGTAAGGGTTATAACCAGCAGTAAGTCAAATATGTTACTGTTAAAATCGTCCGTGATCTTGTGTTTGAACAATCCCCGTAAACTAAAAAAATCGCTAATCTCGCCTGCTCCCGGCAAGAGCTCCGGCAGATGATGGGGGTCAATGACAAAAACTGTTTCGCGCCAATTGTGCGGAAAGGCGGCTAAGCCTAAGCGCCAATATAGAAGTGTTGCCCAAAGACGGATAAATGCAGTACGAATAAAGAAGCCGAGCGCAATGGCTGATGGCAGAATCAGTATAAAAAAATACTTTCTTGTAATAGTATTGATTAATACAAGCACACCCATGCCTATGCCTACACTTGCGCCTGCCATTACTCCAGCAATTGAGCCTACGACTGCGAGTGCAAGTATGAGCACAAATGCGAGCGCAACTGTAATCGAATGTGTAGTTATAATAGCTGCCACAAAAGTAATAACAAAGGCAAGAATGATTCCTCCCAGCATCGCTCCTCGCCAGAATACCTTCCACCCGGGCAGCTCCAATAGGAAGTATTGTGTTCCCCAATAGCTCAATCCTACTATCAGCCCCATGCCCACTAACATAATTAGCCAGTCCAGGCCTGTGGATACTTCCTTATTTTTCATATATTTCTGCAACATTGCCTTTCCCGCCGCTATTGATTCCGGTGAGCGCAGCAATAACACCGGAGCCGCCATCAGCCCGATGAGGGTGAGCCAGGGCCAGGGGGAAATACTGCTTAACCACCAAAAAAAGGCCGTGGCTAGGGGAATTTCCAGCAGCGCCAGCAGGGAGATCTGCCCGCGTTGGATGGAGTCGTCGCTGCTGATCCAAACCCAGCGAGATTCCTTTATGTTTTTACTCATAGACATCTCGACGATAAAATGAACGATTTATGATAAAGTGGTGTCAAGCAGGGCGTGGTCGGGCTGCACGCTTAGGGGTACGCTGATTTATTCAGAACAATCTGTTTTGCCAAAAGTTAACGTTCAGCAAAATCAAATTCCTGGATTTCTGCTTTCGCGGGAATGACGATTTTTTCAGCGTGTTCTTGATATTGCAATACGGCTGAAGCTGGGCGCTGGGCGTTTGTATGCCCGTCCCCGTCAAATTTTTTTGCTGCGTGCGGCTGGTGTTTCGCTTCAGCTGACAACTGGGTCTTGCTGGCAGCGGCAAGCGCGCATGCCGCCAGTATTCACCCCCACCCCGCGCTCAACGCGCACGCCGCCGCCAATGGATCCTCCGCGTCAAACACCCCGCCAATCACCGCCAGCATATCCGCACCGGCTGCGACAATCTCGCGCGCATTGGCCGGGGTGATGCCGCCAATCGCCACCCGTGGTACGCCCAGTGCAGCGCTGTCGGCAAACAGGCTGAGCGGCGCACGCACGGCGTTCGGTTTGGTGGCAGACGGGCAGACGGCACCAAAGGCCACATAATCGGCGCCAGCGGCGACGGCGGCGTGTGCCAGCGCCAGCTGGTCGTAGCACGACGCGCCGAGGATGGCGTGTTTGCCCAGGCGGGCGCGGGCGGCGGCGATGTCGCCGTCGTCGCGGCCCAGGTGTACCCCATCGGCCCCCACCTGCTCGGCCAGCGCCACGTCATCGTTGATGATCAGCCCGACGCCGGCGGCGCGGGTGAGTGCGCGCAGGGTGCGCGCCTGCGCCAGGCGCAGGGTGGGGTCGGTGGATTTGTTGCGGTATTGCAGCAGCGCTGGCCGGGCGGCCAGCACCTGTTCACAGGCGGCAAACAGCGCCACGCTGTCTGCACTGTCCGGGGTGATCAGATACAGCCCGCGCCGGGGCAGGGTGTCAGGCCAGGCCATCGGCTTCTCCTGCGGGGTCGTCTTCGGCAGGGGCTTCGCCGCGCGCCCAGAACAGCCGGTCGGGGATGGCCTGGCCCATGCCGGGGCGGAAGGCGTGGTTCAGGGTTTCCCAGGTGTAGGCTTGCGCTTCACGCACCGCGTCGGGCAGGGGCAGGCCGTTGGCCAGGGTGCCGGCAATGGCCGAGGCCAGCGTGCAGCCGGAGCCATGGTAGCTGCCGGGCAGGCGCGGCCAGGTTTCCCGCGACACCATGCCATTGCCGTGGTACAGGGTGTTGCACACTTTCACCGTGTTGTCGTGGGTGCCGGTGATCAGCACATACTGTGCGCCGGCGTCCAGCAGGCGCTGGGCGGCGGTGGCCAGCGGCAGGTCGTCTTCTTCGTCCGGGTCGTTGGCGGCCAGCCGGCGCGCCTCGATGCAGTTGGGGGTGATCAGCGTGGTCAACGGCAGCAGCATTTCACGAATGGCGTCGCGCAGTTCGTCGTTGGCCAGTTCATCGCCGCCACCCGAGGCCAGTACCGGGTCGAGGATCAGCGGCACATCCGGGTAGTCGGCGGCAATTTCGGCAATCACGGCGGCGTTTTCCACGCTGCCGATCATGCCCACCTTGAACACGGCAACGGGCATGTCTTCCAGTAAAAATCGTGCCTGGTCAGACACTTGGTCGGCTTCCATTACCCAGAAATTTTCCACGCCACGCGTGTCCTGGACGGTCAGGGCGGTAATCACCGACAGCGGATGGCAGCCCAGGCTGGCCAGGGTGAGGATGTCGGCCTGAATGCCGGCGCCACCGGAAGGATCAGACCCCGCCAATGTCATGACAATCGGCGGAAATTCGGCAACTTGGGTCAAGGTGGATTCTCGAACGGGGTGAACAATGTAGAATTTCATTTTACCTGTCCGACTCCGGAGCAACCACATGAAAACCTGGATGTGCCTTATTTGCGGTTTTATTTACGATGAAGCACAAGGCCGCCCCGAAGATGGCATTGCGCCAGGAACCCGCTGGGAAGACGTGCCGATGAACTGGACTTGCCCGGATTGCGGTGCCCGCAAGGACGATTTCGAGATGATCGAAATCTGATCGACTGCCTGCCTGAGGAACGCTGATGGCCTACCTGTACCTGAAAGCCCTGCACCTGTTTTTTGTCGTGGCCTGGTTTGCCGGGCTGTTTTATCTGCCACGCATTTTTGTCAATCTGGCCATGGCCGGCGACATGGTGGAGCTGGCCCGGCTCAAGCTGATGGCCAGCAAGCTGTACCGCTTCATGACCCCGCTGGGCCTGATTGCGCTGGCACTGGGCCTGGTGCTGTGGCTGGGTTACGGCGTGACTGGCGGCTGGCTGCATGCCAAGCTCACCCTGGTGGGCGCGCTGGTGGTTTATCACATTGCCTGCCGCCAGCTGTTGCAGGTGTTCTTGGCGGATGGCAATACCCGCAGCCATACCTGGTTTCGCGTGTTCAATGAGCTGCCGGTGCTGCTGCTGCTGGCGATTGTCATTCTGGTGATTGTCAAACCTTTTTAACTGCCATAGCCGGCTGTTTGCTGGTATAGCAAGGAGTTGCCTGCATGGGAATGGAAATTGAACGCCGCTTTCTGGTCAGCGGCGACGGCTGGCGCACCGCGCCAGGCCGGGTGCTGAAGCAGGGTTTCATTGCGGTGTCGCGCGAGCGGGTGGTGCGGGTGCGCATCGACGGCGACACGGCCTGGCTGACCATCAAGGCGATGATCACCCATACGTCGCGCCACGAATTCGAATACGCCATTCCGATGGCGGATGCCCAGACCATGCTCGACACCTTGTGTCCGGCGGTGATGGAAAAACTGCGCCGCCGGGTCACGGTGGGCAGCCATGTCTGGGAGGTGGATGAATTTTTTGGCGACAACGCGGGTCTGGTGCTGGCCGAAGTGGAACTGGCGCAGGAGGACGAAGCGTTTGTCACGCCAGACTGGCTGGGCGAGGAAGTCACCCAGGATGGCCGCTATACCAATGCCCATTTGAGCCAGCACCCGTATGGCCACTGGCCGGCGTGAGCCCCGATTGATTGTGTTTTTTCAGGAATATTTTTTATGAGTCGCAACCACACCTTATTTGAACGCGCCCGCCAGACCATTCCCGGTGGGGTCAACTCGCCGGTGCGCGCCTTTGGCAGCGTGGGCGGCACGCCGCTGTTTTTTCAGCGCGGCAACGGTGCCTATCTGTGGGATGCCGACAACACCCAGTACATCGACTATGTGGGCTCGTGGGGCCCGGCCATTGTCGGCCACGCCCACCCGGAGGTGATTGCCGCCGTGCAGGCGGCCGCGGTGAATGGCCTGTCGTTTGGCGCACCCACCGAAGCCGAAATCCTGATTGCCGAAGAAATCGTCAAGCTGGTGCCGTCGATTGAATCCGTGCGCCTGGTGTCGTCCGGCACCGAGGCCACCATGAGCGCCATTCGCCTGGCACGCGGCTTTACTGGCCGGGACAAGATCGTCAAGTTTGAAGGCTGTTACCACGGCCATTCTGATAGCTTGCTGGTGAAGGCGGGTTCTGGCCTGCTGACCTTTGGCACGCCCAGCTCGGGTGGTGTACCGGCGGATTTCACCCGCCACACCCTGGTGCTGGAATACAACAACGTCGAACAACTGACGCAAACCTTTGCCGAGCTGGGCGACCAGCTGGCCTGCGTGATTCTGGAGCCGTTTGCCGGCAATATGAATCTGATCCGCCCCAGCGCCGAGTTTGTTGCCGCGCTGCGCGAGCTGTGCACCCGCCATGGCACGGTGCTGATTTACGACGAAGTGATGACCGGTTTCCGCGTGGCGCTGGGCGGCGCGCAGGAACTGCACGGCATTCGTCCGGACCTGACCACGCTGGGCAAGGTGGTGGGCGGCGGCATGCCGATTGGCGCGTTTGGTGGCCGCGCCGACATCATGGCCTGCATCGCCCCGCTGGGCTCGGTGTATCAGGCCGGCACGCTGTCGGGCAACCCGGTGGCGGTGGCTGCCGGGCTGACCACACTCAAGCTGATTCAGGCTGAAGGTTTCCACGCCCGCCTGGGTGAGCGCACCCGCCAACTGATGGACGGCCTGGCCGCCGCCGCCCGCGAAGCCGGCGTGACGTGCAGCACCGACAGTGTGGGCGGCATGTTCGGGCTGTATTTCACCGCTCAGGTGCCGCGCAGCTACGCCGAGGTGATGCAGGCCAACCGCGAGCAGTTCAACCGCTTCTTCCACGCCATGCTGGCCGAAGGCGTGTATCTGGCCCCGTCGGCGTTCGAGGCCGGGTTTGTCTCTGCCGCGCACAGCGAAGCCGATATCGACGCCACCGTGGCGGCAGCGCGCCGCGCGTTTGCCAAACTGGCCTGATTGTCCGCTGGTGTCTCCATGCCGGGTGCGTCGTGCCAGATGGGCGACGCACCCGGTGTTTTTATGGGGAGCTTAGGGATGGGCTACGGCTCGCGCCGACGAAACGCCCACGCTCCGGCCAGCACGGTGAAGGTGGCCACCATCAGCACCAGTATCCAGAAGCCGTGGGGATTGTCCGCCAGCGGAATGCCGCCCACGTTCATGCCAAACAGGCCGGCCACCATATTGATAGGCAGCGCCAGCACGGTGACCAGGGTGAGCATGAACAAGGTGCGGTTGCCCTGTTCGTTTAACTGGGCGGCCAGTTCTTCCTGCAGCAGCTTCAGCCGTTCAACCAGTGCGCTCAGATCGCTGAGCACCACGGCAAATTCTTCGGTGGACTGGCGCAGGCCTTGCACTGCGTCGTGGTCCAGCCAGGCGGGCGGACGGTTGAGCAGGCGAAACAGCGCGGCAGGCTCTGGGGCCAGCAAGCGCTGCAGGCGCACCAGCACCCGGCGCATGCTGGCCAGGTCGGCGCGGCTATGGCGCAGGCGCTGGGCCAGCAGACGGTCTTCGATGCCATCCACGCTTTGCGAGGTTTCCCGCACAATCTGCATCAGCACATCGGCCTGGCCACGCAGCAGATGCACCAGCAGATCCACCGGCGAGGTGAACACCTCGCCGCGCTTGACCGCCGCCCGCACCGTGTCCACCGAGCGCAAGGGTTTCAGCCGGGCGGTAATCAGGGTGTGCGGGTCGGCGTATACCCATAGCGAGGAGACTTCCACGGTGGCGCAGCCAAAGGTAAAAATCACATCGTTGATCACCGCCAGCAGCGCGTCGCCATCCAGGTGCTCAATCCGGGTGGACGCCGGCCCTTCGCGCAGGCCCTGGTAAAACGCTTCTGGCAGATTCAGGTGGGTGCGCAGCCATTTTTCGCTGCCGCTGTGCGCCAGATTCAGATGCAGCCAGACAAACCGTCCATCTCCGGCCTCTCCTTCGCCCAGACCCTCCAGCAGCTGTGCTGCCGGCATTTCAACCCCTGCCGCCGCCGGGTGAAAACGAAAGCCATAAATCAGCCCGGTCTGCTCGGTGCTGTAATGGGCCAGCTGTTCAGGGCCGCGCATGGCCACCCCCTTCGTTTGACAATGAGCCCAGCCTGCCAGAAATGTATGACAGAATGATGGGCGCAGGAGGGTTGGGTGTGACTGGGCTGGCATGGACGCAACACCTCTTGCGCCCATGCCAGCCCCATGCGATGCTTGCCCATCGGCAAAGCAGGCCTGACCGGTGTATGCTGGATGCCTTGCCATTTACAAGCGCTTGTCTGCGCCCCGGATATCGTGTCCTGGCGCACGGCAACTGAATCTTCCGTGGCCACAAGGAACCCGTACCATGCAGTTTGATGAAGTCAAACCCGAACACTTTTCCACCATCTCCCGTGACCCGTTCCCGCATATCCTGATCGACCGTGCGTTGATGCAGGTCGGCGGCAATGATTCTCGCGCGGCCAAGTTCCGCACCGACGCACTGGCCGCTGCCGGCTGGGCGCACAGCAATCTGGTGCCGTTTGGCCGCTACCCGGACCAGGCCGCTGCCGCATTCAACCGCCTGCGCGCCGCGCTGGAAATCACCGAGAAACCGGCGCAAGTGCTGGCCGAACTGGCCAAGCTGGGTTAAGGCGCATGACCTCCTTGCCCGGCGCGTTGGCGCTGGGCCGGGGCGTCGTGGCAGCAAGCTGTTCACAAGCTGGCAAATGATTGCTAGAATGCCTGCTTCTGTCTGAAGCACTCAGACCGGCGCCGGTATAGCTCAGTTGGTAGAGCAGCGCATTCGTAATGCGAAGGTCGGGGGTTCGACTCCTCTTACCGGCACCATCGTATCCAGTCAAAACAGCGCATTACACAATCTTGTGTGATGCGCTGTTTTGCTTTGCACCGCTGTGCTTGTCTCATCTGTCCATTTTGCATGATCACGCGCATACTTCTTGCACGCTCTGCCTGTCCATGCTGAACGAGGCCTGATCATGTCTGATTGTTTACTGCGTTTGCCGCTGACCCGACACAGCCAACCCTATCTGTGCCAGGTGCGTTATGAGTTTTTCCGTAATGGCATGCCCTGTTATCTGGTGGAAATGTTCGACGCCCAGCACACCCTGCTGGCGGTGGTGCAGGTGCATCCGCGTGATGCTGTGCATCCCCATCGCCCTGAAGAACTGGATGAACTGATCCGGCGGGTGTGCATCAGTGACTGGTTGCAGGCGTTTGATCAGTTGATGGAGCAAGCCGCGCGGGGCGAAGCGGTGTTGCCGGCGTGGTTCAATCTGGGCTTTGAGCAGTTGTGAGCGTGGCGGCGGGCCAGCGGCTGCTGATTGATCTGGATGGCGTGCTGGCGGATTTTGATCTGGGCTTTGTCCGCGCCTGGCAGGCGCTGGGCGGTGAGCGCCCGCTGGTGGCTCCTGCTACGCGCCGGCATTTTCATCTGTGTGACGATTACCCCGCTGTCTGGCGCGATGCGGTGACGGCCACCATCGCTCAGCCGGGGTTTTACCGTCAGCTGCCGCCCATGCCGGGGGCGCAGGCCGTGCTGGCGCAGCTGGCGCGGCAAGGGTATGCCCTGACCGTCTGCACCTCGCCGGGGCCATCGCTGGCCGAGCGGCAGGGCTGGCTGGCCGAGCACTTTGGCCCGGCGCTGGCCGCCAGCATGCTGGCGCTGGCCGACAAAACCCTGGCCGATGGCGACTGGCTGATCGACGATAATCCACACCCCTATGGCGCGCAGCCGCCGCGCTGGCAGCATGTGCTGTTTGACCAGCCGTATAATCGCCACCTACCCGGCCCCCGCGTGAGCTGGCTCAACTGGCCGACACACTGGCCGCCGATTCAGACGCTGACCTGATTGGGCGAGTGTCCGGTTGGCGTGCAGCAAGCTGGTGTTTGGCATACGGGCCTGTTTAAATACACGGTATCCGTATTGCTTGCCGCAAAGGCTCTGCCATGACCACCCTGCCCGACCCGCCGTCTCTTTCGGCCCGCGCCACCGAGCTGGAAACTGCCGCCGCTCCGCTGGTGGCGCACTGGAACGCCTCGCTGGCTGCCCATGTGCTGTATCTGGCGCTCAACCTCAAATGCATGGCCGACTCGCGTCATTTGCCCCGGCTGGCCGAAGCGGCCAAGGGGCTGGTGCATTTTTTACATCACCGGATGAACCAGGGCCACGGCACGGTGGACATGCACTTTGCCGACGAGCTGCGCACCCGGCTGAGCATGATTGTCCAGTATGCCGCGCCGTCGGTGAAGGTGACGCCGATTGCCCACTCCCGCATTGGTCAGGTCAGTCTGCTGGCCCCGCAGGGCGACGATGCGCCGCTGGCGCGCCATCTGGAAAATTTTGGTATTCCGGTGCAGCGCTTCACCACGGTGTCGGGGCTGGCCGAAGCCGCCAGCCAGCAGGTGCCGGCGGCCGTGATTGTGCTGGGTGACCCACACGCCAACAATAATCATCTGTCGCATGTGCTGGCTGCACTCAAGCACAGTGTGCTGCCGGAAAGCGTGATGCTGATTCTGTCACCGGACAGCAGCTTTGACGCGCGTCTGGCGGCGGTGCGCGCGGGCGCACGCGGGTTTTTGCCGTGGCCCTGCCCGTTCAGCGAGGTGCTGGACACGCTGACACCGCTGCTGGCCCGTGATGATCCGGTGCCGCTGCGGGTGCTGCTGGTGGAAGACATGGAATCGCTGGCCAGTTTTTACGCCACCGTGCTGGCCGAGCGCGGCATGGACAGCCGGGTGGTAAGTAATCCGCACACCCTGCTGGATACCATCATCACTTACCGGCCCGACCTGATTCTGCTGGATATGGCGCTGCCGGAGTGTACCGGGCTGGAACTGGCCGGGGTGATTCGTCAGCAGCGTTATCTGGACAATATCCCCATTCTGTTCGTCACCAGTGAGAAACAGCGTCCGCGCCATCTGGATGCCCACGATATTGGCGTGGACGGGTTTCTGGTCAAGCCGGTGCCGGCGGATGTGCTGGCGATGACCGTGATGGCGCGGGCGCGTCGCCACCGCCGGCTGGCCGGGCATATCACCACCGACAGCCTGACTGGCCTGCTGAATCATTCACAGCTGCTGTCGCAGCTGGATATGGAATTGGCGCGTACCCTGCGCCAGCACGAGGTGCTGTCGTTTGCCCTGCTTAATATCGACCACTTCAAGGATGTCAACGATACCCACGGCCATCCATCCGGCGACCAGGTGCTGCGCACGCTGGCGCGGATTCTGCGCGAGCGGCTGCGGCGCAGCGATATTGTGGGCCGCTTGGGTGGCGATGAATTTGGCGTGATCATGCCGGCCACGGAACCGGGCGAGGCCAAGGTGCTGCTGGAAAGCCTGATGGCGGCGTTTCGCCGGGTGGCGCACAGCGCCGACACGGCCACCTTCTGGCTGGGTTTTCGTGCCGGGGTGAGCTCCACCCATGGTGGGCAGGCATCGCGCACCTTGTTGGCCCAGGCGGCCCAGGCGGTGCAGCAGGCCAAGCTGGCGGGGGGTGAGCAGGTGTGGCTGGCCGACGTTGAGGCGCAGCCAGCGGCTGCACCGGTGGCGGGCGATGCCGGCACTGCGTGACAAGCCGGCGCATGGCACCGGCTGGCGGGTTTACTCGGTTTCTGGCGCGACGGGCTCACCCGGACGCGCCACATGCAGGCGCACATTCTTGTCCGACAGAATCGGCAGCAGTTCCACCGGCGGGTCGTCGTCGGTGAACACATCGTTCACCTCGCTGATATGGCACAGCTTCATCATGGCGTTGCGGCCAAACTTGCTGGAATCCACTGCCAGGTAACGCTGGCGGGCATTTTTCATCATCGCCTGGGCGGCGCGGACTTCGCGGTAGTCGTAGTCCATCAGCGAGCCATCCAGATCCACCCCGGATGCGCCGACAATGGCGTAATCCACGCGGAACTGTTCAATCATGTCCAGCGTGGCCACCCCGGTAATGCCGCCATCCTTGTGTCGCACCACACCGCCGGTGATGATGATTTCAAAATCCTGGCGGCGGGTCAGCACGGTGGCGACATTGATGCAATTGGTGACGATGCGCAGGTGCTTGTGGGTATTGCACAGCGCGCGCGCCACCGCTTCGATGGTGGTGCCAATATTCATGAACAGCGAGGCGTCGTCAGGAATATGGCTGGCCACCAGTTCACCGATACGGGCTTTTTCGGCTTGATGCTTGACCTTGCGCACCGAGTATTCTTCGTTTTCCACACTCGGGCCAAGGGCGGCGCCACCGTGAAAGCGGCGCAGCAGGTTTTCTTCGGAAAGCTGGTTGATGTCGCGGCGAATGGTTTGCGGCGTAACATCCAGACGGCGGGCGAGTTCTTCAATCGGCATGAAGCCGTTGGCACGGATCAGCTTGAGAATTTGCTCGTGACGGGGCAGGCGATTCATGAGAAATGAGGAGGGGTTGGTCGCGAAAAGACCTTTCGGTTTTAGCACGAAAAACACGATGGGCGCAAATCAGCCCAGGCAAAACGGCGCAAAACTGCAACTTTCTTTTCAGAAATGAACCTTTTTGGCCTGTGTGCTGTGTTTTGCCCCTTCGGTGTCGTGCCGTGCGCTGTGCGCTGGCCCTCGGGTGGGTCACCCCGCAGGGAGGGCCCACTGGCCTGTGTGGCACGGGTTTTACCCCAGCGCAAAGGCCAGCCCAGCCTGCACATGCAGCGCGGCGGTGTCGTACAGCGGCAGACAGGCGTCGTCCGGGCCAAGCAGCAGGCCGATTTCGGTACAGCCCAGAATCACCGCTTCAGCACCAGCGCCGGCCAGCTGGGTAATCACCTGCTGGTAGGTTTCACGTGAAACATCACGCACCACCCCCTGGCACAATTCGTCGAAGATAATCTGGTGAACCTGATCGCGGGCGGGGGCGTCTGGCGTGACCACCTCCAGGCCGCGCTGGCGCAGGTGCTCAATCAGGAACGGCTGTTCCATGGTGTAGCGCGTGCCCAGCAGCCCGGCACGGCGCACGCCAGCTGCCAGCAGGGCATCGGCCACCACGTCACCGATGTGCAGCAGCGGCACCGAGACGGCGCGGGCAATCTGGTCGGCCACTTTGTGCATGGTATTGGTGGCAATCAGGATGGCGTCGGCGCCGGCATGTTCCAGCCCGGTGGCCAGCTGCGCCAGATGGTCGCCTGCGGCCTGCCAGTCCCCTGCTTGCTGGTAAGCCACGATGTCGGCAAAGTCCACACTGGCCAGCAGCAGTTTGGCCGAGTGTTGCCCGCCCAGCCGGGCGCGCACGCCCTGGTTGAACAAGCGGTAGTACACCGTGGTGGATTCCCAGCTCATGCCGCCGAGTATGCCGAGGGTTTTCATTTGCCATCCTTGTGCTGTGAGGTGATCTGGCTACCTTAGCGCGGGTGGCAAGCGTTGCCCAGACACAGTGGGTGCGGCACTGTGCTGTTTCCCGGCCAGCACAGCACGGCCATCAGCGCTGGCTGGCGTCGGCAATCGCCAGCACCAGGTAGCGCTTGGGCGTGTCCTTGCCGCGTCGGCCCCGTTTGCCGGTAAAGTCGGCCAGCGCCAGTTTCACTTCATCCAGCCGCCCCGAGCGTGGGGTTTGCACCGACAGCAGCGCCCGGCCACTGTGTACCACGCCAAGCGCCACCACGCTTTCGCCGGGCTCCAGCGGCATCAGCTGCAAGCCGCGCCCGCGCGCCATCTGCTTGAGCTCATCCAGCGCAAACGCCAGCACCCGGCTGGCCGAGCTGGCCACCACCAGCTGGCTGTGCGCCGGCAGCTTGTCGGCCAGCGGCAGCGGTGGCAGCGCGGTTTCGTCGGTTTCCACGCTGAGGAAGGCCTTGCCCGCCTTGACCCGGCTGACCATGTCCTTGAGCTGGGTGGTAAAGCCATAACCGCCAGAACTGGCCACCAGATAGCGGCTGTCGTCGGCAGCCGACAGCACGGCCACCACCTTGGCCTGCTCCTGAATCTCCACCAGCGAGGTCAGCGGCACGCCGTCGCCGCGTCCGGTGGGCACGTCGCTACTGTCCAGCGTATAGCTGCGGCCACGGCTGTCGAGCACCACCACGGGGTGGATGGTGCGGGTTTCCACCACCTGGCCGAAGGCGTCGCCATCTTTGAAGGTGAGCGTGCTGGTGTCCACATGGTGACCGCTGCGGGCACGAATCCAGCCGTTGCGCGACACAATCAGGCTGATGGCTTCGTCGGCCACGGTTTGCGTCAGCACTGCTTTGTCGGCGGGTTTGATTTCGCTGCGGCGGGCGTCGCCGTAGCGGGCGGCGTCGGCGTTGATTTCATCGGTCATCAGCCCACGGCGGGCGTCGGGATTGTCGAGCAGATGACGCAGGCTGCCGGCTTCGCCGCGCAGGGCATCCAGTTCTTTTTCCAGCTTGAAGCCTTCCAGCCGGGCCAGCTGGCGCAGACGGATGTCGAGGATGTCTTCTGCCTGCACATCAGACAGGCCAAAGCGCTGCATCAGCTCCGGCTTGGGTTCATCTGCTTCGCGAATGACGTGAATCACGTCTTCGATATGCAGGAACACCGTCATCCGGCCTTCCAGAATATGCATGCGCTGGTTGACCTTGCTCAGCCGGTGCGCCAGCCGGCGGGTCAGCGTGGCCATGCGGAAGTCCAGCCATTCGCTGAGGATGGACTTCAGGTCTTTCTGCCGGGGCCGGCCATCCAGGCCGATCATCACCAGATTCATCGACACATTGCATTCCAGGCTGGTCTGCGCCAGCAGCAAGGTGATGAAGGCTTCCGGATCCTGCCGGCTGGATTTGGGCTCGAACACCAGCCGCACCGGCTGTTGCTGGTCGGATTCGTCGCGCACCCGATCCAGCTGCGCCAGCATCAGCCCCTTGAGGTTTTGCTGTTCGGCGGACAGGGCTTTTTTGCCGGGGCGGACTTTCGGGTTGGTCAGTTCTTCAATTTCGGCCAGCACTTTTTGCGATGACGTGCCCGGCGGCAGCTCGTTGACCACCACCCGCCACTGGTTGCGCGCCAGCCGTTCGATGGTCCAGCGCGCCCGCACCCGCACACTGCCACGCCCGCTATGGTAAGCCTGGCGAATGTCGGCTGCCGGGGTGATGATGCGCCCGCCGCCGGGAAAATCCGGCCCGGGAATCCGCGTCAGCAGCTGGTCCAGGCTCAGTTCCGGCTGATGCAGCAAGTCCACTGCCGCGCTGGCCACTTCGCGCAGATTGTGCGGCGGGATTTCTGTGGCCAGGCCCACGGCAATGCCGGATGCGCCATTGAGCAGCACCATGGGCAGACGCGCCGGCAACAGCTGCGGCTCTTCAAAGGCACCGTCGTAGTTGGGAATGAATTCCACCGTGCCCTGGTCCAGCTCGCTGAGCAGCAGTTCGGCAATCGGCGTCAGCCGCGCTTCGGTGTAACGCATGGCGGCGGCACCGTCGCCGTCGCGGCTGCCAAAATTGCCCTGGCCGTCAATCAGCGGGTAGCGCATGACAAAATCCTGGGCCAGCCGCACCATGGCCTCGTAGGCCGAGCTGTCGCCGTGCGGATGGTATTTGCCCAGAATTTCACCCACCACTCGCGCCGATTTCACATGCTTGGCTCCGGCGGTCAGGCCCATTTCTTTCATGGCGTACAAGATGCGTCGTTGCACCGGCTTTTGCCCGTCGGCAACCTCCGGCAGGGCCCGGCCCTTGACCACGCTCATGGCGTATTCCAGATAGGCGCGCTCGGCGTAGGCATCCAGCGCCAGGGTATCGTCGCCCCCGGCTGCCGGGGCGGATAAAGGATCGAACTGCTTGCTCATGAATTCAGGACTTCACAGGAGAACTGGCGTGCGCGCCAGAGGTAACACACAGGGGGACGCCCAGGGAGGGCCATGGCCGCGATTGTAGCGGGAGCTGGCAAGAATCACCATGTGCGTGCGGTCAGCAGTCGGGTGTTGCCTGAATGACATACGTTGGTTTGAACGGCGATGCATGGTGTTCCACGTGGAACAGGATGCTACCGGATGCTACGATGCCGGGCTGAAATCATCTGATGTGGTGAGACCCCGATGTCTGTTGAACTGTCCTGGCACCTGTGCCGTTTTACCGAATTGTCTGTGGATGCTTTGTATGCCTTGTTACGCTTGCGCGACCAGGTGTTTGTGGTCGAGCAGGACTCGGTATACGGCGATGTGGATAACCTTGATCCGCTGGCCTGGCATGTGCAGGGCCTGGCCGCATCTGGGGCGTTGTTGGCCTACGCCAGGGTGTTGCCGCCGGGGGTGAAGGACACGCAGGCGGTGTGCATTGGCCGGGTGGTGGTAGCCGCAGCGGCGCGCGGTCTGGGCCTGGGGTCAGTATTGCTCGATCAGGCGCTGGCGTGCGCTGCACAACAGTGGCCGGGGGTGGCGATCATGCTGTCGGCGCAATGCGACAAGCAGGCAATGTACGCCCGACGCGGTTTTGTTGCCGAAGGGGGGCCTTACGACGACGGCGGGGTGTGGCATGTCACCATGCGTCGGGCTGGCCTTGAGCATGGGCCAGAACTTTGCGCTTGATCAGGCCACATGCATTCCCCTGGCGCTTTCCCTATGGGGTGTCTTGCGCTCTTGAGCAAAGCCGGACAAGATGAAAATCCACAGGATGCACGCGTTTATTCTTCACAGGAGCCCTTCTTATGGCTGTCCCCGCTTTCGTCAAACCCCGTCAGGTTATCGGAAATAATCTGGTGTTTCGCGATGCCACCCCGGAAGATGCTGAATTTATTGTTGCCTTGCGCACCGATGAAACCAAATCCCGCTTTATTTCCAAAACATCGACAGATGTCAGCCAGCAAGTGGCCTGGCTGGAGAGCTACGCGCAGGACAACAGCCAGGTATATTTCATCATGGAAGATCGTGAACACAACCCGGTGGGCACGGTGCGCTTATACGATCAGCAAGGTCCCTCGTTTTGCTGGGGCTCCTGGGTGATCCGGGAGGGCTCTCCCAGCAGCTATGCCGTGGAGTCTGCGCTGATGGTGTATCGCTTTGCCCTGTCGCTGGGGTTTGACCGTGCGCACTTTGATGTGCGCAAGGGCAATGAATCGGTGTGGAAATTCCACGAACGCTTTGGTGCCGAGCGGACCAGCGAGTCTGAGCTGGATTATTTTTACACCCTCAGCCAGGCCGCCATTGAGAAATCGCTGAACAAGTACGCCAAGTTTTTACCCGACGGCGTGCAAATTCTGGCCTGAGCCAGTTCACCACATGCTTATCGCCGCTGCGCGGCGAGCGCCGGATTAGCGATACGCTTCCGCGCTCAGCCCATGCCGCGCCAGCTTGTCGTACAGGGTTTTGCGCGGCGTGCGCAGCAGTTCGGCGGCCTGCGCCACCTGGCCGTGGCACTGGCGCAGGGCAGCGATGATCAGCTGTTTTTCTGCGTGATCCACCTGTTCGGCCAGCGAGGCGCTGCCCAGGGATGCGCTGGCGGGAGCCTCTGCCGCCAGCGCATCCGGCAGGCCAAGTGCCCAGCGTTCGGCCATGTTTTTCAGTTCGCGCACATTGCCTGGCCAATCGTAGCCGGCCCAGCGCGCCAGATCCGCCGGCGTCCAGTCGGCCAGCGGGCGCTGGTAGCGTACCGCCGCGTCGTGCAGGAACGTGGCCATCAGCAGCGGAATATCCTCACGACGTTCGCGCAGCGGCGGGATGTCCAGGCTGACCACATTCAGCCGATAAAGCAGGTCGGCACGAAACTGACCCGCGTCGGCAGCGGCTTTCAGGTTCACCTTGCTGGCCGCCACCACCCGACAATCCAGCGTAATGCTGTGATTGCTGCCCAGCCGCTCCAGCTGGCGCTCCTGCAGCACGCGCAACAGCTTCACCTGCAGATTCAGCGGCATGCTTTCAATTTCATCCAGAAACAGCGTGCCACCACTGGCGTGCTCGATCCGGCCAATCCGCCGTTTTCCGGCGCTGGTGAACGCGCCGGCTTCGTGGCCGAACAGCTCGCTTTCAAATACGGTTTCCAGCAGTGCGCCGCAATTGATTGCCACAAACGGTCCACGCCGGCCACTGGCTTCGTGAATCGCTCTGGCGACCACTTCCTTGCCGCAGCCGGTTTCACCATTGAGCAAAATATCCACCCCGGTGGCAGCCAGTGTGCTGACCAGCTGGCGGATGCGCTGCATGGCGGGCGACTGGCCAATCATCCGCGCCACGGCGCTGACGCCCACTTGCTCGCGCAGCTGGCGGTTTTCTTCAATCAGCGCGCGTTTTTCCAGCGCGCTGCGCACGGCAGCAACCAGCCGTTCTGATGGAAACGGTTTTTCAATAAAATCGTGCGCACCTTCCCGCATGGCTGCCACCGCCATGGCCACATCGCCGTGGCCGGTCATCAGCAGCACCGGCAGGTTGCGGTCCAGCTGGCGCAGCTCGCGCAGTACCGCCAGGCCATCGCGGCCTGGCAAGCGCACATCGCTGACCACCAGCGCCGGGCGTGCGCCTGCTGCCAGCGCCGCCAGCAGGGCTTCTGCATCGGCAAAGCCGCGCACCGGAATATCGGCAATCGACAGCGCCTGTTCGCAGCCTTTGCGCACGGCGCGGTCGTCTTCAATCAAGAAGACTTCAGTGTCCATCATCGGAACTCCAGATCAAGATCGAGGGGTGTCATCAGCGCTTACCCGCGCTGAATATCGGGTCAGGCAGCTACCGATGCTGGTGTGTCCAACGGCGGTGCTGCCACGCCAGGCAAACACAACACAAACACGGCACCGCCGCCTTCGGCAGGATGCGCACTCAGCGTGCCGCCATAGCTTTCGACAATGGTCAGCGAAATGGCCAGGCCCAGGCCCAGGCCTTCGCCCACCGGTTTGGTGGTGTAAAACGGCTCAAACAAATGCTGCTGGGCATCCGCCGACAAGCCAGGGCCGTGATCGCGCACGCTCAGGCGCACCCATGTGCCATCAGCATCTACGCGCACTTCCACCTGTGGCGTGGGTTGATCGTGCATCGCATCCAGGCTGTTGCGCAGCAGATTGACCAGCACCTGTTCCAGCCGGCCTGCTTCGGCCAGCACCTGTAATTCGCCGGCTGGTTCCACGTGAAACACTGCGCCCAGCTCGCGGCGGCGCGGCTCGACGATCAATCGTGCATGGTCAATGGCTGCTGCCACCCGCACCGGTTGCGGTGTGGGCGCTTCTTTGCGGGCAAAGCTTTTTAGCTGGCGCACGATCTGCCCGGTGCGGGCAATCAGCTCGCTGATCATTTGTAGATTATCGGCCACCTCGGCATGCCGGCCACGCGCCAGCAGCGCCTGGGCGTTGTCGGCAAAGGTTTGCAGTGCCGCCAGCGGCTGGTTCAGCTCATGGCTGATGCCCGCCGACATCTGACCCAGCGTGGCCAGCTTGCCTGCCTGCACCGCCGCGTCGCGGGTTTCGCGCAAAATTGCCTTGGTGCGTTCCAGCGCGTTGATTTGCTCGGTCAGGTCGGCGGTGCGTGCGGCGATGCGGTCTTCCAGCTCGGCGTACACCCGGCGCAGCTCGTCGCGCCGCCGCCGGCGGTGGCGCAAGTGGGCGGCCAGGCCCAATACAAAGGCGCTGGCAAACACGCTGGCCGCACCTACCGCCCAGGCCGCAGCGCGCGCCTCGCTGGGGTCGCCCAGTTGCACCAGTCGCCAGCCTTGTCCACCGACGGGGCGGCTGTGCACCAGCCAGTCGCGCGCGGGGGCATCGGCCAGCGCCAACCGCACGGGTGTGGCGGGGTTCAGCGGTACGGGGTGATTGGCCAGAGGGGGAATCGGCTGGCCGCCGTATTGGCGCGTGCTGGCCAGTCGCGTGGCCGTGGCGGCCAGCAGCGGCGTCAGTGTGTGATAACGCAAGCGACGTGCCGACGACAAAAACACCACGCCGTCGCCATCGGCCAGCAGCAGGGTGTTGCCGGCACCGGCCAGTGCGCGTTCCAGCGCGTCCAGATTCAGCTTGAGCGCCACCACCCCGCGCACCTGATTGCCCTCGCGCACCGGTGCCGCCAGAAAATACCCCGGCTCGCCGGTGGTGACGCCCACCCCATAAAACCGCCCCAAGCCGCCGGCCAGCGCCTCGCGAAAATACGGTCGGAACGCGTATTGGTGGCCCACAAAGCTTTGCGGCAGCCGCCAGTTGCTGGCTGCCAGCGTGCGCCCATCTGCCGCCAGCAAATAAGCCACCGCCACCGCTGCGCCTTGCTGAGCCGCTTCCAGGTAGGCATTGGCCGCCGCTTGCCGCGCCAGATTGCCCGGCTCGCGCAGCAGCGCCAGCAAGGAAGGGTCCAGCGCCAAGAGGCCGGGCAGGGATTCATGCCGCGATAGCGCTGCCTCCAGCGACAGGGCCAGGCCGTCCAGCTGCTGGGCGCTGGCCTGGCGCTCGCGCGCCAGATTGGCATTCAGGGTCAGTTGATAGCCGGCTTCACCCAGCAGGATGCAGACAGCGGCAGCCAGCAGCAGCGCAGGCAGGCGAGAGTTCAGGAACATGACGGGCTTTCACGGGCATCTGTTGCAGCATCGGGCAGAAGTGGGCTGGGCACAAGCGTAAAAAAACGCCCTGCCCGGTTCGATGGCCGGCAGGGCGCTCAATTAGGATGGGCTAGGGGTCAATCCACCGCCGCCAGCTTCATTTCATCGTTGGCGTGGCGCTGTTGCTCCTCCATCACCAGCGCACCCAGCTCGCGCTTGAGGGCGTTAAAGGCGGCGGACGATGGGTCGCGTGGGCGCGGCATGTCCACAACCTGGTCGCGTTTGACCGTGCCAGGGCGGTAGGTCATCACCACAATGCGGTCGGCCAGATAGATCGACTCTTCGATCGAGTGGGTGACGAACAGGATGGTCTTGCCCAGCTTTTCCCAGATGCGCAGCAATTCATCCTGCAGATTGCGCCGGGTCAGCGCGTCCAGTGCGCCAAAGGGTTCATCCATCAGCATGATCGGCGAATCCAGCGCCAGCACGCGGGCAATCGCCACCCGCTGACGCATCCCGCCGGACAAGTCTTTCGGGAAGCGGTCGCGGAAGTCTTTCAGATGCAGCAAATCCAGCAGCTGGTTGACGGTCTGCTCAATCTCGCCACGCGCTTTCTTTTGTACTTCCAGGCCAAAGGCGATGTTCTGGGCAATGGTCATCCACGGAAACAGCGCGTATTCCTGAAACACCATGCCGCGATCCGGACCGGGGCCGGTGATTTTTTTGCCTTCCACGGTAATCTCGCCGCTGGAGGGCAGGGCAAAGCCGGCCACGGCGTTGAGCAGGGTGGATTTGCCGCAGCCCGACGGGCCAAGTAGGCAGACAAATTCACCGGCCTGGATGTCCAGCTGGATATCTTTCAGGGCAATTACGTCTTTTCCCGGTGTTTTGAACACTTTTTGCACATTATTGACGATGATCTGGCTCATATCAGTGCTCCAGGCCGCGATGCCAGCGCAGCAGGTGGTTGTTCAGGCGGCTGACGGCGGTGTCGATGGCCAGGCCCAACAGGCCGATGGTGATCATGCCGGCGATGATCTTGTCCGACCACATGAATTCACGCGCTTCCAGAATGCGGAAACCCAGGCCATCGTTGACGGCGATCATTTCGGAGACAATTACCACAATAAATGCCGTGCCGATGCCGATGCGCACGCCGGCCAGGATGTAGGGCGTGGCCGCCGGCAGAATGACGCGGGTGAACAGGGTCCACTGGTTGACGCCCAGATTGCGCGCCGCACGCAGGTAAATGCCGTCCACCTGGCGCACGCCGGCGATGGTGTTCATCAGCACCGGGAAAAACGCGCCAATGGCAATCAGAAAGAACGACGGCGGGTTACCCAGGCCAAACCACAGGATGGCCAGCGGAATATAGGCAATTGGCGGGATCGGGCGCAGGATCTGCATCAGCGGGTTGAACAGCGCGTAAGTCCGCTGGCTGGCCCCCATCAGGAGACCCAGCGGCAGCGCCAGGCCAGCGCCAATCAGAAAGCCAGCCACGACCCGGTACAGGCTGGACCAGGCGTCGTGCAACAGCTCGCCGGACAGCCACCAGGCCAGCGTGCTCTGGCCCGCTTCCTGCGCCTGGGCCGGCAGCAGATACGCCCACCATTTGGCCGCCACCGCACTGGGCGAGGGCAGCAGTACCGGGGAAAACAGCCCCAGGCGCGAGCCGGCCTCCCAGAGCAGCAAGAGCAGAACCGGCACCAGCGCGCCCTGCAGGAAATGCATCAGTTTGTTCATCGCCACGGCCTCACTTCACTTTCAGTTCGGTTTTGGCCTGTTGCAGCAGATCCAGCTTCACCCATTCGCTGGCCTTGGGCGGTTTGGCCATGCGGCCTACGCCGTATTTCTGCATGAAGTCGGTGGTGATGTCGATATGCGCCAGAGTGACATCGTAGGTGTAGTCGGCGTTGTCCATGGCGTCGCGGAAGTCCTGCGAGCTGATCTGGCCCTTGAACATCTGCTCACGCACGTATTTTTCTGCCAGGGCCGGGTCGCGGTTGAACTGGGCGGTGGTTTCGACAAAACACTTCATCAGCCGCTGGGCCACGTCTTTTTTCTCGTGGTACAGCTTTTCGGTCATCACCAGCAGCCGCACCGGCTCGCCCATCCTGGTGGTGTAGGGCTTCATGATCTCGACGCCGAACTTCTTGTTCAGCGCCTGCGACGATTGCGGCTCGGACTGGCACATGGCGTCGATCTGCTTGGCGGCCAGCGCCTGGTTCAGGTCGGCAAAGGCCAGGAAAACAATCTGCACATCCTTGCCCGGCTTGTCCGACCAGGTCAGCCCGGCTTTTTCCAGCTCGGCGTACAGCAAGAGCTCATGCGCGCCGCCACGGGTGACGCCCACTTTCCTGCCTTTCAGGTCAGCCAGGGTTTTGATGCCGGTGTCCACGCCAGCCACAATCCGCGCGCCGCCCTTGGCAAAGCCGGCCACGGTGTAGATCGGCACGCCGTTGGCGCGGCCAGAAATGGCCCCGTCGGACGCCAGTGCGGCCACGTCGATTTCACCGGCCACAATCGCCGGCATGATGTCCGGACCTTTGGGGAACATGCGTTCCTCCACTTTCAGGTTGTACTTGCCGCAGGCTTCCTTCATGTAGGACACCGCGCCGTAGTGGGCAAACTTCAGATTGCCCAGGCGAACGACATCAACGGCGTGGGCGGCCAGTGGGGTAGTGATCAGGCTGGCAGCCAGCAGGGTCAGCAAGGTGGGTGAACGCATACCGTTTCTCCTCGGTTTAATCTAATGGCATATTATGATGAGCCTCTTGGCACGGGGGCTGCATGGAGTCATATGGCACAAAACATGCCATAAAGACAAAATAATAAGCTATTGAATTAAATGGATTTTATTGGTATGTGCTGGCGGTGCTGTGCGAAAATCCGCAACATGGTCAACCGACTGTGCGGATTTTCGCACAGCAGACCCCGACCTGCTGGCCGGGGTCTGTGGGTGGCGCTTAGCGTGTTACGCTGTGCTCGCGCACTTGGCGAATCAGCGTGATGGCCAGCGGCGTGGCTCCGGCTGTGCTGAGATGGTCATCGTCAAAGTACAGCGGCAAACCGCCGACATGCGCGGCACAGCGGCCCTTCACCCACGTGTCGCACAAGATGTTGGCGGGTTTGATGCGGATCAGCCTGGGGTGGTTGCCGATGCCATCTAGCGCAGCGTAGGTGCGCTGATTACGTGTCGTAAAGTGGGCCAGACTGGTCGATGCGGTGTCCGCGCGTAGCGCACCATCGCGCAAGTATAGGCGAGCCAAGTGATTGGGGACATGCCAGCCCATTTCTGGAATTGGGTAAACCAGGATGACGGTTTTACCCTGGCCTAGCAACCACTGTACGGTATCCTGATAATCCTGAGTCAGCGCTGCCTCGTAGCCGCGCGATGCTGAGTTCGGGCCAAGAAACACGGCGGTACTGCCTTCTTCCTGACCCCCTTCGCCATTGTTGTAGCGTTGTTGCTCCATCGCCAGTGTCCAGCGAGCCGCCAGGATGATCGTGGACGGTAGCGTTTTCTGCCGTGCAGGCGTGAAGAACTCGCGGCGCAGAGCCTGGCAGGTACGGGTGGTTTCATCGCGCTCGGTGGATTGACTGCTCATCACCGGAATGCAGCTTCTGAAGGTGAAGTCCAGTCCGTGGCTGCCTTGTGCCTGTGCTTGCTGATGCAGGGCATCCACCAGTGTGCCGGCATGGCTGTCGCCCAGTAGTACAAACGAAGCTGGCTGACGCTTATCGCCCAATTCGCAGGCGTGGGTAAAGCTTTGGTCATGGCTCAGGCGGGACCAGCAGGCGTCGCGCTTTTGTGTTTCGGTTTTGCTGTGGTCGATGGTTCTGACCATGGTGTCAAACTTCCAGGCAAAGCCCTGGGTCAACTGTCCGGCAACGCCCAGCAGGCAAAACAGGCTACAGCCAATGGCACTGCCTAGAAAGATAGTCCGACGGCTGACGCCATGCTTGTGTCGGAATGGGCGTTCTACATAGCGCCAGCTCAGATAAGCCAGGCCCATCACCAGCAGCAGCAGGGCAGCCATGATTGCCGGGCTGGGCTGCTCCACCAGATAGTAGCGGGCAAAGGCCAGCACTGGCTGGTGCCAGAGGTAGGCGCTGTAACTGATCAGGCCGATGCCCACCAGCAAGGGGGTGGCCAGCAGACAGCCTACCCAGGTGCCCGGCTGGGCGCAGGCAATCATCAGCACCGCGCCCAGCGTGGGCAGTAGCGCGTAAACGCCAGGAAACGGCGTGTGCTGATCAAAGCGCAGCACGGCATAGGCCACCATGGCCAGCCCCAACAGGCTGCCGGCCTGATTCAGTGCGGCGGCATGCGGGATGCGGGTGACCGGGTGGCTGTGGTAATACGCCAGCAAGGCACCGGCCAGCAGTTCCCAGCCTCGGGTGGGCAGCAGATAAAACGCCAGCGAGGGCTGGTGTAGGGCCGCCCATTGCGCCAGCGCCAGGCTCAGCGCCGCACCGGCCCAGAGCACATGTGGCGTCCAGTGTGGCCGCCAGCGTGCCAGACCCAGCAGCAGCAGGGGAAAAACCATGTAGTACTGTTCTTCTACGCCCAGACTCCAGGTGTGCAGCAGCGGCTTGAGTTCCGAACTGGTATCAAAATAGCCGCTCTCACGCCAGAACAGGATATTCGACAGCGAAATGGCGGCGGCGGCCAGGCTGCGGGCAAAGGCTTTCAGGTCGCTGGGTAGCAGCCAGGCCCAGGCAAACGGCAGGCAGGCCAGCAGCACCACAAATAGCGCGGGTAAAATCCGCCGGGCCCGGCGTTCGTAAAACCCGGTCAGGGTAAATGTGCCGTTGGCCTGTTCGTTGATCAGAATGCCGGTAATCAGATACCCACTGATCACAAAAAACACATCCACACCCACAAACCCGCCGCTAAACCCGCTAAAACCGGCGTGGAACAACATCACGGGAAGCACTGCGAGGGCGCGCAGGCCGTCAATTTCGCGTCGATAAATCATGGTTGTTGCTCGGAGAGTGAATCAGTGGCGGGCGCATGGGGCGGGTCGCTCTGACAGACTGACAACATGACGCCACCTTGACCTGCAAATTCTGGCTGCGGGTCAAGGTGGCGCCATCGGGGCCGGGAACAGCCTGTCGCGGCGCTCCCGGTGTGCTGGCCTGGGGTTTTTACCCCAGCTTGCCGTGGCACTGCTTGTACTTCTTGCCCGACCCGCAGGGACATGGGTCGTTGCGGCCCACGCGCAGGCCCTGGGCGGCCAGCGCTTCTGGTGCAAACGGGTTGCTGTCGTCGTCGCTGCCGAGTTCTGCCGCGCTGTCGCTGTCGGCCAGCGCCGGGTTGAACTCGGCGTGCTGGAACTGCATCGGGCGCTGGCGCTGCTCTTCGGCCTCCATGGCCGCCACTTCTTCTGCGCTCTGGATGCGCACGGTAAACAGCAGCTGGGCCACGTCGCGCTTGACGCTGTCGAGCATATTGGAAAACAGCTCGAACGCCTCGCGCTTGTATTCCTGCTTGGGGTTTTTCTGCGCATAGCCGCGCAGGTGGATGCCCTGGCGCAGGTGGTCCAGCGCGGCCAGATGCTCGCGCCAGTGCTGGTCCAGGTGTTGCAGCAGCACGGCGTGTTCAAACTGGCGCATGGTGGCTTCGCCGGCCATGTCTACCTTGGCCTGATAATGGGCTTCGCCCAGCGCAATCAGCTGGTCGCGGAACACCGCCACATCGGCTTCCGGCGCGGCCTTCATCCAGTCACCCACTGGCGCTTGCAGCTGGTACTCGGCTTCCAGGGCTTTTTCCAGCCCGGCCACGTCCCATTGTTCTTCCAGCGATTCTGGCGGCAGATACAGGTCGAACAGCGCACCCAGCGCGCTGGTGCGCATATTGCTGACCATCTCCGACACATCCTGCGATTCCAGGATGTCATTGCGCTGCTGGTAGATCACCTTGCGCTGATCGTTGGCCACGTCGTCGTATTCCAGCAATTGCTTGCGGATGTCGAAGTTGCGGCCTTCCACCTTGCGCTGGGCGTTTTCGATGGCGCGGGTCACCCAGGTATGCTCGATGGCCTCGCCTTCCGGCATTTTCAGCCGTTCCATGATCGCCGACACCCGCTCCGAGGCAAAAATGCGCAGCAGCGGATCTTCCAGGCTCAGATAAAAGCGGCTGGAGCCAGGGTCACCCTGGCGGCCAGAACGGCCACGCAGCTGGTTGTCGATACGGCGTGATTCGTGGCGTTCGGTGCCGATGATGTGCAGGCCACCGGCGGCCAGCACCGCATCGTGGCGCTGCTGCCATTCGGTTTTCAGCGCGACTACCTTGGCGTCGCGCGCGCTGTCGCTCAGGCTGTCGTCAGCGGCAATCGCTTTCAGGTCGCTGGCAATGCTGCCGCCCAGCACGATGTCAGTACCACGACCGGCCATATTGGTGGCAATGGTGATGGCCCCGGCACGACCGGCCTGGGCAACGATGTCGGCTTCGCGGGCGTGCTGCTTGGCGTTGAGCACTTCGTGCGGCAGTTTTTCCTGCTTGAGGAAATTGGACAGCAGTTCCGAGCTTTCAATCGAGGTGGTGCCCACCAGCACCGGCTGGCCGCGCTGCTGGCAGTCGCGGATGTCAGCCACGATGGCCTGGTATTTTTCCGGGTTGGTGCGATACACCAGGTCCAGATTGTCTTTGCGGATCATCGGCTGGTTGGTGGGAATCACCACGGTTTCCAGGCCGTAAATCTGCTGGAATTCGTAAGCCTCGGTGTCGGCGGTGCCGGTCATCCCCGACAGCTTCTGATACAGACGGAAATAGTTCTGGAAGGTGATCGACGCCAGTGTCTGGTTTTCCCGGTTGACCGTCACCCCTTCCTTGGCTTCCACCGCCTGATGCAGGCCTTCGCTCCAGCGCCGCCCTGCCATCAGCCGGCCAGTGAATTCATCGACAATCACCACTTCATCATCCTGCACCACATAGTGCTGGTCGCGGTGGTACAGCGCATGCGCGCGCAGCGCCGCCATCAGGTGGTGCATCAGGGTGATGTTGGTGGCGGAATACAGGCTGTCGCCCTCGGCCAGCAGACCCAGCTGGGTGAGGATGGTTTCGGCGTGTTCATGGCCGGCTTCGGACAGCATCACCGAATGGGCTTTTTCATCCACCCAGTAATCGCCCTGGCCTTCTTCTTCGGTCTGGCGCACCAGCAGCGCCGGCACGGCGTTCATCCGCTGGTACATGTCGATATTGTCGTCTGCCGGCCCGGAAATCAGCAGCGGGGTGCGTGCCTCGTCAATCAGGATCGAGTCCACTTCATCGACCACGGCAAAAGCCAGCTTGCGCTGCACCTTCTCGGCCAGGCTGAACACCATATTGTCGCGCAGGTAATCAAAGCCGAATTCGTTATTGGTGCCGTAGGTAATGTCCGAGGCGTAGGCCGCCTGCTTGGTTTCGTGCGACATCTGCGACAGGTTCACCCCCACGCTCAGGCCGAGAAACTCATACAGGGGTGCCATCAGCCCGGCGTCGCGGCTGGCCAGGTAGTCGTTGACGGTGACGATATGCACGCCCTGGCCAGACAGCGAATTCAGATAGGCCGGCAGGGTGGCCACCAGGGTTTTGCCTTCCCCCGTGCGCATTTCGGCAATCCTGCCGTCGTTCAGCACCATGCCGCCAATCAGCTGCACATCAAAATGGCGCATGCCCAGCGCGCGGCGGCTGGCTTCGCGGCACACGGCAAAGGCTTCGGGCAGCAGCTGGTCCAGGGTTTCGCCCTGGGTGAAGCGCTGGCGGAACTCAACGGTTTTTGCGCCCAGCGCTTCATCACTCAGCCCGGTTACGCTGCTTTCCAGCGCATTGATGCGTGCCACGGTTTGCCGATATTGCTTGACCAGCCGGTCATTGCGGCTGCCGAACATTTTTTTGAGCAGGGTCGAGATCATGAAGGGCTTTCGGCCAGATGCCGGTAGAAAAATAGTCAAAATTTTAGCACAGCCGGGTGGGCTGTGCCGGATCGTGGATGGGCGGTGGTGCCTGGTCTGGCCACGCTGCGCATAGCGGGTGATCCGGTCGAGCGTGCCCGTGTCTGGCTGCGCCACTGCCCGCTTCCGGCGGGTGGGGCAGCGTCATGCTAAAATCGACCCACCTGCCGCCCTTTTCAAGCCCCCCATGAGTGCCGATCCGCTCACCGACATCGCCAACCGTGATACCCGCCTCAAGCGGCTGTTTGCCGTGGTCCGGCAAAACCAGCGTGCCGCCGCCGTGCTGAATGCCAGCTTGCCGCCAGGGCTGGCCGGCCAGTTTCGGGTGGTGCGCATCGAGCAGGGCGAGGTGCTGGTGTTTGCCCGCAATGGCGGCGTGGCCACCAAGTTACGGCTGATGTCGGGACAGATGGTGGATACCCTGCGCCTGCGTGGGCTGGACGTGGCCAGCCTGAAGGTGAAGGTGCATGTGGACACCCCGGAGCCAGTGCGCCCGCCCAAGCGTCTGGCGCTGAGCGACAACGCCCGCGCGGCGCTGCAGCGCGCGGCTGCCGGAATTGCCAGCCCGACGCTGCGGGCGGCGATGGAACGGCTGGCGGGCGGCGACTGAAGGATGCGCTGAAAAAATCGTCATTCCCGCGAAGGCGGGAATACAGGGGGTTGATTTTGCTGGGTTTTGCTTTTGGCAAAAACGATTTTGCTGAATCAATCAGCGCGTCCCTAGGTGACTTTTCCTCATCTCGTAAGCTTTTCACATCAGGCGAGACTTTGAACACGTTCTTAATGGTTCGGTCCATCCGCTCACCTGTCCATTGCTCCACAGGTCACCCAGGACTGCGCCTAGCTGATTAATGAACGGTCTGCACGGGCCTGCGCCACCTTCTGAGCGGCGGCCTCCAACCGTGGCTGAATGGATTGGTATCGGGCAGAAGCAATTCTCTGATACTGCTGTAACTCACTCACGCCTCCAGACATAGCCTTCTCGATGACCTGACGGCGGGCCGCAATTTTAGCTCTGACTGCTAGCTTGTCACTTTCAGTCACAGCAGTCCGTGGATCAAACGTAAATCGTCGCTCAATGCTGTTGCGCCAATCAACAACAGTACGAGTCAAAACTTGGCCAAATCCCTTGACTGCTATAACGCGGCTCCATGTTACATCTGCTGCAGTCTCAATACCGAATGACCGTAGCGCTGCCTTCTTGGCAGGACCAACACCAGAGATAGATGCAGAGTCGATGAAGAATCGCTCCATGAATTTCTGTTTTTGTCGTTCCTGTGCTGTAGCAGCGAGCTTATCGATTTCAATCTTTTCGACTTCCCCAAGCCGCTGATATTCATCGCGTAACCGCTCCAGCTCAATCTTTTTAAACCTGAAACCTTCTTGGCTGCGCTCCTTCTCCGCATCAGCCTTCAACTGGGTAAATTCCTTGGTGGCCTCATCCAGTGCCGCCTTACGTTTGTTCAGCTCAGTCCGTCTCGCATCGGAGCCTATATTCGCAGCCATCGCCCATCCGATGAGACCGCCAATACCCCAAATTACAATTCCTTTGGGTGCAAACGTAATGAGGCTGATGACAAAGCAAACCACAACTATCTGCATGAAAAATGCCCACCCCTTACCAGCCCCGTCCGGTAGCGGCGTAGCACTTACTTTAAGCGAGGCTGGATCAGGGATTGCAACGGGGGCTGGCGGCTGGACTGCATTGATAACGGCCCAAACTTTGGTTAGGACGAAACCACTTGGAGTCGCCGTATAGTTCGTTCCAAGATCAAGAAAATAGACAATGCCGTGCCGCTTCTCAAGGTCGCACCATGGGCATGAGCTTAGATGATCAGAATAGATGTGATTGCCTGCAGCAGAGCATTTTCGGAGGTGTTGGCGCACGCCATCGAGGGCTGACAACCAGTCCTTGGCGGTAGGTCGCCCACCAGAAGAACCTGCTTCTGTAAACGCCACGTTGAACATGCTAACCAATTGATCTGGGACAATTGAGATCGGTATCGAGTTTGGCGGAGGGCTGATGCTGCGAGATTGAGCGTCACGGGCATAGGCGAACCGAAATGCCTTAATGTCAGTTTCCAGTGCTTCGCCCACATGTTGAGCATGTGCTATCCCAGAATAAGGGTGCCTCCCACCGAACAGCAAATGGAAAACCAGCAACGCCAAGCCGAAGTTGTCGTGATTCTGCGTGCGCCTCACACCATTAAATGATGGCAGTCCCTGCAGCTCGGGTGGCGTGAAATGGGATACCCCTACCTCGCACAAATGAACGTCCCTGTGCGTTTTGATCTGAAAGGAATCGCAATCGATCAGGATCACTTTACTGTCCTGCCCAACCATGACATTCCCTTGATTAACGTCACCCAGGATATGCCCGTGGTTGTGCAGAGTCGAAAACGCCGCAGCGGTGTTGCGCGCCGCAAACAGCAAGAAATCCCAGCCTACTTGCGGATAGTCCTGTTTGCGGTGCGCGGGGCTGTACAGCATATGGATTGGTGCCCTGCCTGTGACTTTTGGCATCAGGAACCCAACAACCGGACCTCCTCTCGCTTTGTGCAGAGACTCCTGCGGCCACGCCGCATAACTTACCAGCTGATCATCGACGGTACCGGCCATAAACAGGACTTTCTCCTGCTTTTTGTGGTCCGGCATCTGGTGATAAACCTTAGCTACCTGCTTGGGGTGAGAAGGAATTTCATAAACGGAGCCTTCGCCCCCTTTTCCCAGTTCTCTCCCCAGTTGGATGGTGTCGCCTCTACCGGTATAAAAAATCTTGTCCAAGCGTTATCACTCCACGAGGACGGCCAGCGCGAGCGTCTTGTCATCATCCGTGCGCTCGTTGACGGGTGAGCTGTTCAAGAACGTCAACAGTGCGCCGTGCAGCTGATCTTCCTGCTCAGGTTTGGTTTCAGCCAAGACGCGAAAGAATGGAGCAAAGAATGGTTCGAAGGCCGTGTTGTCGGCCATATTCAGGGCCAATCTCTGTATGCCATCACTAAAAACGGACACCTTTTTGGCTTTACATGGGTAGCACTGCGTAATAAGGACACTGATCGCATCTTCATCCGTGACGAAATGAGTCATGTTGGCATACTCCCCGGACATGGGGACTACTGGGACTTCGAGCCCTGCACCAACATCGATAACAATCCCACCATCCCCGATCTGCATTACGAGCGTGCCGAACGAAGTTGCAAGGACGGCGAGATAGGTGCAAGCAAAGTCGCGCGCTAATAGCCCCTGTTCTTCCGCGACTGCATAGATTTGCTCCCGTACATGGGAGACTAGTTCAACTGCTAATTCGTCGTTAAGGGCGAACTCCTTTGACTTTATCTGATCTGCCAGAAACTGGGCCGATACCTGAACCGCAATTTCGGCGCCGTCTCTACCGTTCGACGCACTACCAGCGCCATCTGCAACGAAGATTGACAAGATAGGCAAGCCGTTGGCCGTGAGATCGACCTGGGCAAGGCAACTGTCCTGACAGGGAGTGTTTGTGACGGTGTGGGATGTACCGGCCACCGAGGCCGCAACGGTTTTCCAAGTCAAACCGAGGCCCAACCCGAAGGCGATTGCAATGGCACTTCAGTACCTGGCGTCGAGCGCGAAACCGAACGCAAGGAACTCGAAAGCCAACTAAAAAGGCTGTTAAAGCGCAGTCCATCCAGTATGAGTGGCTCGCGGACACTGATTTGCTTCAAGATTTCCATGTTGGCACCCTTAACGCCGATGGCGAAGAAAGCAAACGCCTTCGAAGCTTCTCCTTCACGAACGGCGGCAGCGGCACTGTGCCAGCCATCAGTTGGTGCTCCATCAGTGATCAGAAATATCCATGGGCGATAATAGGAAATTCCGTTGGTGCGATATTCATCCTTACGCTGACGAACCATCTCCAAGCCTTGCCGAATGGCTTCCCCCATCGGAGTATCACCTTGCGCCGATAAATTCGGCGGATAGAAGGCGGAGGCCGACTGAAACGGTAGCTCAGTACGAACCGGACCGAACGTAACGATGCCAACTTCGACACGCTTCATCGCAAGCTGGTCAGATGCTAACTCATTCTGAAACGTAGCCAGACCTGCGTTCAGCTGAGCAATCGGTTGCCCGCCCATAGATCCCGAAACATCAAGCAACAGAAGGCACGGGCAGCGCGGCTCTGGGTTGTCGGCAAATTCAGTGGTTCCAAAAGAAATCTGCTCGGTCATTCTTTCTCTCCAGACTTACGGTTGATTCAATGGGGGCCGCAACATTGCTGCTGTGGAATGTCAATACTCTATAACCCGATTAGCATATCTTGTTAACCGCTAGGACATCAATCAGATGTAGAAGTCGCGACCTGATCTGACCGTTCCCCGTTCTGACGACACTGGATTGTCAGATCAAATTCAAGCTGGCGACTTTCTCGTTCCACGCCTCCTTCCCTGCAATCAGGGTTTGCACAGGCGTGCGTCTGCAGCACATCTTACCCTGATGAGTTCGCTCGTTGTAGTAGATTAGCCATGCATCAAGATCGGCCTGTTTCTCCAGAGCGGCCAGGCGCTGTTTGAACGAGGCCAGGTCATTGCGCCGCCAAATGGAGCGAACGCCGGACGATGAAACGAAGATGCCCCGCTGGCGCAGTTCGTTGCTGGCTCTGCCTTGGCTGTGGGCAGGCCGCTCGGTAGCGTAAGCAAGAACAGCCGTTTCTGTAGCTTCTTCCACTGTCAGATCAGGTCTGAACTTCTACAGCGAGCGTTGGCTCAACACCAGCTTGCAGTTGGTTCTTTTGCTCAGGAGACTTTGAACACGTTTAAGCCCACTTGCTCGCCCGGTTCAATGCGCCGGACAGGCCATCAGAGGCAGTGCATCAGGTTTTGAATCGCCCCACCAGGTTTTCCAGCTGTGCCACCCGCGCCTGCAGTTCCGCCGTGGCCAGCGAGGTGCGGCGGATTTCTTCGTCAGTGTGGCGGGTCATGTCGTGAATGTCGGTGATATGGCTGGCAACGGTCTGGCTGGCCTGGCTGTGTTCCTGGGTGGCCTCGGCAATGCTGGTGGCGCTGCCCAGCAGGCTGCCCATGCTGTGCTGAATGCCGCTGATGGCCTGGGCGGTGTGGTCCGCCTGAGCCACGCCGTGCTGCATGCAGTCCAGCGTGGCGTGCATGTTCTGGCTGGCGCTGCCCATTTCGCGCTGAATGGCGGTGATCATGCCGGCAATTTCCTGCGTGGCTTTGGCGGTGCGTTCGGCCAGCTTGCGCACTTCGTCGGCCACCACGGCAAAGCCACGGCCTTGCTCGCCAGCGCGGGCGGCTTCGATGGCGGCGTTCAGCGCCAGCAGATTGGTCTGTTCGGCAATATCGTTGATCACCGCAATAATGCTGCCAATCTGGCTGGAACGTGTGCCTAAGGTGTTCAGCGTGCCGGCCAGATGCTGCACCGATTCCGCCGCGCGCTGAATCGCCTGGGCGGTGGCTTCTACTCCGCCGGCCAGCTCGCCCGACAGGCTGCCGGTGCGCTGTGCTTCATCGCGGCCAGCCTGTGCGCCGTGGGCAATCTGTACCATGCTGGCGGTCACTTCCTGCACCGTGTCAGCGGCAATTTGTGCGGCCAGCGCCTGCTGTTCCGAGGTTTGTGCCACGCTGGCGGTGCTGTCTACCAGATGCAGCAGGTGCTGGTCCAGCTCATGGCTGTGTTGTTTCACTTCGGCAAACATCTCACGCAAACAGTCGACAAAACGGTTGAACGCCGCCGACATCTGGCTGATTTCATCGTGGCCGTCCACCGGCAGGCGGCGGGTCAGGTCGCCCTGGCCTTGCGCCAGCGCATCCATGGCACGCGCCATGCGGCTGAGCGGGCGCAGGGTGCGGCGCACAATCCAGCTGGTCAGCGCCAGCATGCAGACAAACCCGGCGGCGCTAATCAGCAGGGTATTGCGCACCACCGCCTGGGCGTCGGCCACCAGTTCTGCCGGGTCTACCGATACCGCCACCGCCCATGGTGCCACACCATCACCCAGCGCAATCGGTGCCAGCACCATCCAGCGGCCATCGTTGCCCTGCCAGCGCCAGGCTTCGCCCTTGCCCAGCGCCTGACGGGCGGCGTCTGGCAGATCGGTCTGCGCCGACTGGCCAAGCTTGCCGGCTTGCGGGTGTGCCAGCCAGCGCCCCTGGCTGGACAGCAAGGCCAGATAGCCGCTGTCGTACAGTTTCACCGCCGCCAGGTCGGCCTGGATGCGGCTGAGGTCCAGCGTCACCCCCACCGCCCCCAGGAACTGCCCACCGAGCATCACCGGTGTGGCAGCGCTGATTACCTTGAGCGTCTGACCATCAGCCTGGGCCTGCGTGTAGGGCTCGCTCAGCACCGACTCCTGCTGCGCCTGCACCGTTTGGTATGGCCCGGTGGCGCTGCTGTCGGCGTAGTCGCGCATGGCGGTGCTGGCCACTTCACTGCCACTGCGGTACCAGTGCGGCACAAAGCGCCCGCTGGCGTCGTGCATCGGCTGGTTTTTCCACTGGCTGTCGCGTCCTTCCAGTGCGTTGGTTTCCCAGACTGACCAAATGCCCTGAAACGCGGTGCGTTGTTCCAGGGTGTTGAGCAGCAGCCGCGCCAGCATGTCGCGGTCGCTGATCTGGCTGCGCTTGAGTGACTCGTAGGTGGTGGCCAGTTCACGCGAGGTGTCCAGCGCGGCGCGCAGGCGTTCTTCCACCCAGCGAGCCTTCAATTCAGCCTGCAACTCTGCCTCGCGCAGGCCCTGGCTGCGGGCCTGGCGGATATGCTCAAACGCGCCATAACCGACTATCAGGGTAAAGCCGAGCAGCGACAGCAAGGTGACGGTCAGGGAAATTTTCAGGGCCACACTCAATGTGCGGGGGCGGATGGGCATGGCAACACTCCGGTCAGCAAGGCAGACCAGAGTTCAGCAGAAACGGTGCCAGTGTGTCTTGGTAGAAAAAACTATATAAAGTTTTGATTTATAGTAATTTTATTGTGTGACTGATTGGCGCGCGTCCGAAATTCCGACGATTGCCGCCGGAGGTGTCCGGTTTGCCGAACGCCTGAGCGCGCACTGGATCCGCGCATGTGGTGCACGGGTGCGGCTTTGGTCTATGCAGGAAAAATAAGCCGTGCTTGAGCTTTATTTCTATACGACGTATTATTTTATTCATCGTATAGAGATTTGTGAGCCATCCATGACGGTTTCTCCCCCCGCCGACCTGGGCCGCCGCGAACGCAAGCGCCTGCAACAGCTCGACCACCTGGCCGACACCGCCTGGGCGCTATTCGAGGCCGAAGGCTACGAGGCCGTCACCATGGAGCGCATCGCCGCCGAGGCCGACGTGGCCAAGGCCACGCTGTACAAGCACTTTCCGGTGAAAGAAGCCCTGCTGCGCCACCGCTTTCACCGCGACCTGCGCCAGTCGGTGGTCAGCCTGGGCGATGTGATTGCTGCCGAACCCGCCGGCACGGCCCGGCTGCGCAAGTTCTTTGCCCTGAGCGCGGCGTGGTCCGAGGCGCACCGCGCCTATCTGCTGCCCTATGTGCAATACCGACTGGCCGAGCGGCGCTGTCCGGAGGATGACAGCCAGCGCAGCGGGTTGGAGCGCATTTTTACCGCGCTGATTGCCGAAGGCCAGGCCGCCGGCCAGTTTCGCACCGACATTGGCGCGCCAGCGCTGACGGTGTACCTGGAGTTTCTCTATCTGGCCGCGTTGCTGCGCTGGCTGACCGGCCAGGCCCCCGCGCTACAGGCCGAATTTGACACCATGCTCATGCTGTTTCTGGGCGGGCTGGAGGTGCGCGCATGAACGCCATATCGGATATATCCCATCGGGTGATCGACGACCACGCCGTGCTGGACACCCGCGCCGACGCGGTGGGCGGCAAAGCCTGGCAACTGGCGCAACTGCGCCGCTATGGCCTGCCGGTGGCGGAGTTTATTGTCTTGTCCGCCGCTGCCACTGCGCCAGCTGATGAAGCCGAACACGCCTGGGCGGCGGTGCAGGCGCGTGGCTGGGCCGAGGTGCCGCTGGCGGTGCGTTCGTCTGCCGTGGGTGAAGACGGCGCGCACGCCTCGTTTGCCGGCATTCATCGCAGTTGCCTGAATGTCTGCGGCGCAGCGCAACTGGCCGAGGCAATTGCTGCCGTGCGCGCCTCTTTGGTGAGCGACAGCGCCCGTGCCTACCGCCAGCGGCTGGGCATTGCTGGCGAGGCGCGCATGGCGGTGATTGTCATGCCGCTGCTGCTGGCAGTGGCCGCCGGCATTGCCTTCACCTGCGACCCGCGTGATGGCCGCGAAGACCGCATGCTGATCCACGCCCACTGGGGGCTGGGCGAGGCGCTGGTGGGCGGCGAGGCAGACGGCGACGAATACCTGCTGGCCGAAGACGCCACCGACACCTGGCGCGTGCTCAACTGCCAGCTGGGCGGCAAGGCGCAGCAACGGCAATGCGCCGACGGTGGTGGCACCGAATTGCGCGCCACTCCCGCTGCGCAGACCACCCGGCAGGTGCTGAACACCACCCAGATTGAAACCCTGGCTGCGCTGTTGCGCGATGCCGCTTACGCGCTGGATTTTGTCACCCCATTTTACGACCTGGAATGGCTATGGGATGGCGCGCACTTCTGGCTGACCCAAGCCCGGCCCGTCACTCGCCGCCCGCACTACACCTACCCGGCGCTGCACGCCCAGCCGGCGATCTGGACACGTGGCAATACCTGCGAGCTGCTGCCCGACCCATTGGCTGCGTGTGACTGGAACTTCTCCCGGCGTGGGGTCAACGCTCTGCTGGAGCAAGGCGCGCGGCTGGCCGGCTACCCCCTGCAAGACGGCGTGCAGCGCGCCGGGCTGTTTCATGGCCGCTTGTACCTGGAAGCCAGCATCATGCAATGGGAGCTGTGGAACGCGGTGGACGTGCCGCCGGCATCAATGAACGTGATGATGGGCGGCCATCAGCCAGAAATTACCGTGCCGGCGTCCACCTGGCGCGAACGCCTGCACCGTGGGCTGAACATGCTGCGTTATCTGCGTCGGGCCGGCGCGGTGCGTCAGCGTGGCGAGGCGGCCATTGTCCGCGTGCGCGCCATGGCCCAGCGCCTGCGCGCCGCGCCGCCGCCCACCGACTTTGCCCGCCTGCGCGCGGCAATGCACGAGGCTGGCCAGGTGGCGCGTAGCGAATTCGACATGTTCTTCTTGCAGGGGTCTGGCGGCGGCAGCCTGTCGCTGTTGCGCGACACGCTGGAAAAAGCCTTTCCTGGCGAAGGGGATGCGTTGGGCGCGGCGCTGCTGGCTGGCGGTGAAGCCAGCGTGACCGTGCAGCAAAACTATGCGCTGCTGGCGCTGGCGCAACAGGCACGCCAGTCGGGCCGCGATTCAGCCCCGTTTCAGCAGGCGCTGGCGGATTTTCTCCAGGCCTATGGCCATCGCGGCCATTACGAAACCTATTTTCGCAGCGCCAGCTGGCGCGAACAGCCCGACAGCCTGCTGGCCCAGCTGGACAGCCTGGCCGACATCGACGCCGACACGCTGCGTCAGCGCCAGCAACACGCCGCCGCGCAAGCCTGGGTGCGCATCCGCCAGCATGCGCCGTGGCCTACCCGTCTGCTGCTGCGCTGGCTGGCCCGCGCCGCCAACCGCGAATGCAACCAGCGCGAAGCCGCGCGCAGCGCGCTGATCGACAACCTGGACGCGGTGCGCCATCTGGGTAACGGTGCCATCGCCCTGCTGCGCCAGCACGGCGTGCTGCGCGCCGACGAAGGCCGCGAGGCGCTGCAACACCTGTTTCCATGGGAAATCGACAGCGCTTGCCAGGGTGGTTTGCTTGCTGCCGCCCTGCGTGCGCGCCTGCTGGATCGCCAGGCACGCTTTGCCCGCTGGCAAGCGGAAACTGCACCGGATTATCTGCTGATCCAGCCCGACGGCCAGCGTGCGGCGGGCGCGTTGCCCATCTCTCCAGTTCACGATAACGGCCAGGGCTGGCGCGGCGTGGCCACGGGTGCCGGGGTGGCACGTGGCCGCGTGCGCCGCATCCGCCACCCCGCCGAAGGCGTGGCGCTGCAAGCCGGCGAAATTCTGGTGGCTCCATCCACCGACCCCGGCTGGACGCCACTGTTTCTCAAGGCCGGCGGACTGGTGGTGGAAACCGGCGGCTATCTGTCGCACGCCGCCATCGTCGCCCGCGAATTCGCCCTGCCGGCAGTGGTGAATCTGCCGGGCATTATGGAGGCGCTACAGGATGGGGAATGGGTGGAGGTGGATGGCGGGCGCGGGGTGGTGCGGCGGGTGTCGGGGGGATAACAGCAGGGGCCGCGTAGCCCCTGCCGGGGGCGGGCCTCAGCCCTTCAAACGCGTGGCCACCTCGGTCACCCGTGCGCCGTAGCGTTTGGCGGTGTCGATATCACCATCGGGAATCGCCTCAGCGCCAGCGTCGGAAGGCGCTTGCACCAACAGGCCAACCGAGCCGCCCAGGTTATTCACGTCGTTGCGGCTGGCGTTCAGCGTGTTGGACGGTGGCAAGCCCAGGCTGACCCAGATCCCGCCGTGCTGCGAGGCCAGGGTTTGCAGGTTGATCAGGGTGACTTGCTTGTCGCCGTTCAGGCTGGCGCTGACGGTAAAGCCGCCAAACACCTTGTCTTGCCAGGCGCGGGTGAACCAGGCTTTCGAGCTGGCGTCGGCAAATTTCTTGAACTGCCAGGGCACGCTGCCCATATAGGTGGGCGCGCCAAAGATGATAGCGTCGGCGGCGGCCAGATCATCCCAGGCCGAATCCGGCACATTGCCTTCGCCATCCACGGCAATCAATTGCGCGCCCGCGCCCTCTGCCACGGCTTGCGCCACGCGCAGGGTGTGGCCGTAACCGGAAAAATACACCACGACTGTTTTGCTCATTGCCTTGTCCTTTACTGGTTGGGCCTGTGCGCCCGGATCATGGAAAACCCACGCCCGATATCAGGCGAGGGGTGACAACCATAGTATCTATCAGAAACCAAGTATTCAATGAGGTACTTTCAGGTGCTCAGGTTTCCCACAGGAAACTCCCCCTGATTCACTGCGCCGGTCGAGCGCCCATGCGGTGCACGGTGGCGGTCTGCGCTGTGGCTTGCTCGATGGCGCTGTCGTAGGCGCTTTGCGCCGCCAGCACGGCGTCCATATTCAGCTCCGCCCAGTGCGTCAGCGCCGAGACGGTTTCGGTGAGAGTGTGCCCCAGCGGCGTCAGCGCATACTCTACCGTCACTGGTGCGGTGGCATGCACCGTGCGGCTGACCAGACCATCGCGCTCCAGCTTGCGCAGGGTTTGCGTCAGCACTTTTTGCGTGACGCGCTTGATGTCACGCTTGAGCGCGTTAAACCGCTGTGGGCCGTTTTCCAGTCGGTCGAGGATCAGCAGCGCCCATTTGTCGGCCAGCCGCTCCAGCACCAGCCGGGTGGGGCAGCGATCTTGGTAAACGTCGTAGTCGAGGGAGCACATGATGGGAGCCTGCGAGGGGTTAGGTAGTTTCCAGAGTATACCAGCATGACGCCAGTCAGGCGGTCAGCAAGGTGCTTGGTTGCACATATGACTGTGCAAGGTGACGGTGTGATTTTTCCCTGCGGATGTACATCAATATGATGTTATCCGTACTGAATCAAATTCTGTTGATTTAGATAAAAACATGCCTTGATTGTAGAAAGGGTTGGTGCAATGCTGAACCGTAGCGGTTATCTGCTTGATCGCTGAAATATGCTTTTCCCTTATTTTTGGTTGGAGAATTAGGTTTTTAAAGGAGGTTGTCATGTATAGAGAAGTAAACCAATATTATGCTCGTCATGCGCTGACGGCCATCGCCATCTGCTTGACTGCCGGTTGTGGTTCGCTAAGCCAAAAAGTAAGTGAAGGATATGGCGTGGGTCCGATTGCGGACATTAAGGCAGACGAGATAGAAAGCATGCTAAACAAGGTCAGTGTGACGATGTTTACTGATAGCGATACTCAGAATATTTTCAAGGCCTGCTCGGTTGGCAAAACCCGTTATAATAAAGAAGATATATCGGTGGAATGCCAGGGAATGCGAAATAATTTTTTGGCAACGGTGGTGCTTGCCTCTGATCAAGCCTGTAGCACTCACCTGAAATCCATGTATGGCAATGAAGCTGGATGGAATATGGGTTTGGCTTCACTGGCTGCGTTATTCAGCACTTCAGCTGCTGCGGTAGGATCGGTTGCAGCTAAAACCAACTATGCAGCAACGAGTGCATTCTTTATCGGTGAGCGAGCATTGACCAATGAAGTTGTATATAAAAATCAATTGGTGCCGGTGATTCACGCCAAAATAACAGAGCGACGCTCACTGGCATATAAAAGCATGAGAGATCGGTTTGCTGAAGATATGCAGCATTATCCCTTCCGGGTTGCTGTCATTGATGTTAGCAACTACCATTATATGTGCTCTTTTATGCATGGCCTGCAATGGGCTTTACAGGAGGGCAGTGCTTCAGCCCAGCTGCTTGTGGCGCGGAATAATTTACGGCAAGCGCAGCTTGATTTGGCTGAAGCGCAAAAAAATCATCCAGTCCATGGTGGCGATGCAGCCAAAAAATTGGCGGAAGAGGTTATCAGTGCGGCGACAACGCGGGTTACCAGCCTGACCAAGCTGGTGACTCAATTGGAAGGTGGCTCTACATTACCCACCACCGCCAACGCATCTGCAGCCAATAAACCTGTTACGGGTCAATCTGCTGCTCCTAAGTAATGTCGGAATTCGCATTTTGATCTGGTTATTCAGCGTGCTCTTCGGGTGAACGGGCGATTGCCCGCTCACCCCTGCCCCACGGCACTACTGCTGTCTCCCGACAGATGCGCCAGCCGCTCGCTCAAAAAATCAATAAACACCCGCACCTTGGGCGACAGCCCGCGCCGGCTGGGGTAGACCGCGCCGATTTCGGTGGGTGGGCCTTCCCAGTCGGGCAGCACGGGCAGCAGCTGGCCGGATTCCACTTCCGGGCGGATCAGGATCAGCGGCAGCAGTGCCACGCCCAGGCCGGCCAGGGCGGCAAACTTGATTACGCCGGGGTCGTTGGCCACCAGTTGCGGGGTGATGGCCACTTCGTGCGCTTCACCGTTCTGCCGGGCCAGCGGCCAGTAAAAGCGGCCATGACGGCCCAGGCGCGACAGGGTGAGCGTGGGGCGGTGGATCAGTTCGTCCAGCGTGGCCGGCTGGCCGGCGCGCGCCAGGTAGTCGGGGCTGGCGTACAGTGCCAGCCGGCTTTCGGCCAGGTAACGCACCGCATATGAAGAATCCGCCAGCGGACCAATACGGATGGACAGGTCAAAGCCTTCGGCCACCAGGTCTACCGCGTCGTTGCGCAGTTCCAGTTGCAGACGGATTTCCGGGTAACGCGCCATGAATTCTGGCACCAGCGGCACCAGTGCGCCCATGCCAAACGAAAACGACGCCGACACGCGCAGCTCGCCACGCGGCACGGCCTGCACCCGGCCAACCGCCAGATTGGCTTCTTCCATGTCCTGGACAATACGGCTGCAGTATTCGTGGTAAATCGCCCCGGCTTCGGTCAGCGCCACCCGGCGGGTGGTGCGCTGCAGGAGCCGGGTGCCGAGGCGTTCTTCCAGTTCCTGCACCTTGCGGCTAACCGTGGTTTTGGGCAGGCCCAGCGCACGCGAGGCGGCGATGAAGCTGCCGTGCTCGACTACTTTGGCAAACACCAGCAGCTGGTTGAGGTCAGTGTTGAGCATGTGATTATCCTGGTGGCGGAACAATGTTTCCCGTTTTAGCTGGCTTATCCCACAAGCGGCGCTGCGCTACAGTCAAGGCATGCCGCGCATCATCCTTGGCGCGCCCTTCTTTAACTTTGGATTTTCAAGGCTGCAGATCATGCGACAACACCGCTACCGCATTACCGTGGCACCCCTGGCCGATGCCCACGGTGTGCCAGGGCAATCGCATGAATTCACGCCCGCCCAAGTCCGAAGAGCTGCTCACGGTATTCATCCGACGTCGCCGCAATCAGCCGGCGCACCTTGATGCCCCCCTTGCGTGGAATCGGATCCAGCCGAATC